>BNJU01002429.1_pt1 | contig 259541 bp, 255 predicted proteins | sample 8539281 | NCBI WGS metagenome assembly BNJU01 (sample SAMD00202456, study PRJDB9452) | human saliva metagenome | isolation source: human saliva | place: Japan
GCGCAGCGGCACAAGCAGCAGTGGAAGAGATGAAGTAAATTTCTTAGAAATAAATCTTATTAGGCGGCATACCAATGTATTTACAAAGGTATTCCGCCTATTTTTAAGGGAGTGTATCAATATAAGAGAGCTTCTTATCTTGTTAAATAAAAACAAAACACCAATTAGTTTAAATAAAAAAACTATATTTGCAAACCACATAAAACTATTATTATTAACTAAGCTGTTATTCATTATGAAAATCATTAACTATCTGATAGCAACACTTTCCTTAGCAACAATGCTAGCGTGTAGCAATCATTCAGAGATTCAAAGTCCTATTCCTACTTTAACCAACTCTACGAATACAGGATGTAAAACAAGCCCCACTTTAGCTAGAGCAAACAATCTATCAGGTGGAGAAGGGAAAGAGTATCTTGTTTTAAAAGCATTAGGTAAAGGAAAGATGACTCTCGAACACCATAATGCAACACTGGCATGCGATGCCCTAATCAAAACCCAAATGAATACTGACGGGAGTAGCACAATAATATTGACAGAACAATCTACAGAAGACACAAATTGTACTTGCAAATACGACATACAATACACAATCTCCAACTTAGTACCCAATAAGTATCACGTTATCTTAAAGAAGCAGGGAATCAATCGCAATGGTAATCCCCTATCGGATGCCACCGTCTACAAAGACTTCTACTTTAAATATTCCACAGCATTATCATCCGTTATTAATTTAAAGTAAATAGCATACCAACAACAACTACGAATTAATTTATCAACATAAGAGAGTGTATCGCAGGGCTTAACCAGTGCGAAACACTCTCTTTCTCTTTGTCTAATCCAATGCCATGATTAATGAGCTTATCACGTTGTCACAAGCTCGTCATGTTCAATAAAGATTCAGTAATATCTTTCCAGCACGGATTATCCATTTGCTTCTAATTATCCAGTAGACTTACACAAAGAGTGTCTATGGATTCAGCTAATATAATAAGGAGGAATCTCGTCAAACTAAGAAGCATTATCATCTGGTAATACAAGTCCTGTCGCATAGATAGTATATCTCCTGTCATACTCTAAGTTAAAGTACGATATTATACACGTTTGTATAACGAGTTATACACGTTTGTATAATTGATTATACACGTTTGTATAATTAGTTATACACGTCTGTATAATTGATTATACACGCTTGTATAAAAGACTATTGATTAGTTATCATTGATAGGATATATACTTATGATGGGGTCTGATAGATAATATAACATCAGATTATACCAACCTTGTTATACAAAGCTTATCAGCTTTACAGTATATAGAATAAGGTAGGGAATGATTAGACGATGACATAGAGAGAAAACCAGGATATTATTTTGCACTTATCCGATAAAGCACTATCTTTGCAGCATTAATACTCTAAGTATCATTACAGCAGCTCTTATCTCACCTAAAATATACAATTTATGAGAAAAACAATTATCTTAGCAGCATTGATGTTTAGTAGCATCATAAGTTATGCGCAAGGGCAGAAGTGGATAAACAATGTAAAGTTATCTGGCTTCGGAATCGTTCAATATCAATACAATGGTATGCACAACAGTAAGACGAGTAAGTCGAACAGCTTTAATCTTCGATTAGGTCGTGTGTCTTTAGATGGTCGCATATTAGATGATTGGTATTGGAAAGCACAATTACAAGTAAACGGCAATACTTCAACCTTAGGGGCTTCACCTCGTGTAGTTGACCTCTTTGCCGAGTGGCAGAAGTACGATTATTTCCGTGTAAAGTTGGGACAATTCAAGAATCCATTTACATTCGATAACCCTATTCACCCTATCGACCAGGGCTTTATGAGTGTTGCACAAAGTGTATTGAAGTTAGCAAGTTTCTCTGACAGAGCAGGTGCGCACCCTTCAAATGGGCGTGATATTGGTATTCAAGTGCAAGGTGACTTCCTAAAGAATAATGCGGGGCGCAACCTTGTTCACTATCAGGTAGGAGTATTCAATGGTCAAGGTATTAATACTAAGGATGTTGACCAACAGAAGAATATCATCGGTGGTGTATGGGTTATGCCCGTTAATGGTTTACGCCTAGGATGGTTCGGTTGGACGGGCTCATACGCAAGAAAAGGAACTTGGACTGATAATGCGGGTATCGTACAAAGCGGTGTACGTAAATTGCAGCAACGTCGTTATGCTTTCTCGGCTGAATATAAAGCGAATGATTGGACATTGCGTTCTGAGTATATCCATTCTACGGGTTATGCCTTTGCTAAGGCTTTGAGTAACACGGATGATGCAGCCGCAAAGGATTGCAGCCTCAGTGCTGATGGTAATAAGGCACAAGGTGTATATGCACTGGTTATCGCTCCTATCATCCCTAATAAGTTGCATGCTAAGGCAAGATATGATATGTATCAGCCTTCGGATGGCGCACAAAAGCAGCGTACTCAATATGATATTGGTCTTGATTATGAGTTTACAAAGAACTTAGCTTTGAGTGGCATCTATTCTTATGTACATGATAGATCACAACACGCACTGCAAGCTAATCCTAATTATTCTATGCTTGATGTGGAATTAAGTTTCCGCTTCTGATAGACAATAAAATACGGATATGTTCGTACATGTCCGTATTTTATCATACCTTTGCAGTCTATCCATAATGACTAAAGTGGATACTATAAGGAATACACATTAAAAAGAGAACCAAAAAGATGACAACTGAACACCATCACCAACACCACCATAAAAGCCATTCTAATAGTAGAATTGGGCGTCATACAACGATATCATCTAAAGGAGCACAACGCAGACATAAAATCAATCAAGTTCTAAAGTTCGTTGCGACCATTGCTGCAATCTGCTTACTATATCTTGTATGGTGGATATATAACAACTAATCACAAATGCGGCGATAGGCTTTAAGAGTTTGTTACCGATCTTTATTTAGGATATGAAGATGATAGTGCGAGCCGTCATTATCAATGCGCATCATCTTATGTTGGAAGCTCTTTTTATTCGAAAGAGATAAGGCTACATGTCCCATTGTGCGACGCAAATTTATCTCAACAAGAGGATGCAACTTTAAAACCAACGTCTCCCCTACTCCCATTAGCTACAATCATCATATCAACACCTAATGCTCCATAATAAATGCCTGTTAGCTGTTTCGACAGTAGAGTTTCTAATGTCTGTGCTATATTATTTAGCACTGGTATAGAGATATAGGTAGAGAGAAGTTCTTGCTTAACTTCTTCCTTCTCAAGACTATTGCCTATATATGCTCCATTCATTGTATGGAACACTGATAGACCAACATAATGAACTCCATCTTTATCCACAATGAACTCCATCCCAAAGTCTTTCACCTTATTATAATAAGGCTCAACCATAATACTCCCTTGCTGCTTGATAACGTTGTTCGCCCAATTAAGTATTGCGGGGTCTATCATTGTATCAATATAACGAACACCTCTCCCACTGCTACTCCATGGAGCTTTTATTACAGCCTTATCAATTTTCTCTAAGAGAGAAGTAAGTTCTGCTACATTCCTTGCACAAAACGATTCACCTATTAATATATCCTCATCCAACAACTCTCGCAATTCACGCAAAACTTGTGAGGCATACTCCCGATTACTAAGTTCTCTAATTGCTGATAGTCTCTCATCCGTGGGTAATACGTTAGACTTAATCCCTAATTGTTCCAACTGGAACTTGATTGCAGAATCCCAACCCCATGGCATTACTTCTGTCACTTCATCAATAATCTGCTCTATATTATCACTATCTATAAAATGAACTTGCTGACCATAACTCATAAAGCGTCGAGCGTGGATTCGGGCAGAATTGACATTCTCTACTAGAATATAATCACCATCTTTAGCCCATAGAACTGGCAAATAATCCAAATCATGCCTCATTTGCCTACCTGCATGGGGGGCTGTAAAGTACTTATTATCATAAGCTAATGCAATATCATGTTCCGGATTGAATATATGTAGTGTCATCGTACTTTATTTTTTACGTCATGCAAAGTTACATTAAACCAAATGCAATACAAAATAAATACCTTAAAATAACATTTTTTGCTATCTAGAGTTTGCAAATCAAAGAAATAATTGTAACTTTGCAAGTGCATAATACAAAAATACAACAAGAACAAGATGGATGCATTCTTTCGTACTCACTCATACCTAGTGGAGCATACAAATGCCCCTGTTCGTCGTTGTCTCATGGATGAGATAGATTGGAACGACAAACTAATAGGTATCAAAGGAACAAGAGGCGTGGGAAAGACAACATTCTTGCTACAATATGCAAAGGAGCGTTATAGTTCTACAGACAAGCAATGTCTCTATGTAAATATGAATAACTTCTATTTTCAAAGTAGAGGAATTGCGGACTTCGCTGGAGAGTTTTATCGTAATGGAGGAAAGGTTCTGTTGATTGACCAAGTATTTAAGCAGCCCGATTGGAGTCGTGAACTACGGCGGTGTTATGATAATTACCCCAATTTACAGATAGTCTTTACAGGGTCAAGCGTGATGAGACTGAAAGAAGAGAATCCAGAACTAAACAGTATCGTCAAAAGCTATAATCTACGTGGCTTCTCCTTCCGAGAGTTTTTAAATTTACAAACAGGATTACAAATTAAGCCTTACTCATTAGAAGAGATTCTAAATAACCACGAGGAGATTACCAATCAAATCTTATCTAAAGTTAGTCCGACAAAGTATTTCCTTGACTATCTTCATCATGGTTTTTATCCTTTCTTTTTAGAACATCGCAACTTTTCGGAGAATCTTCTGAAGACGATGAATATGATGACTGAAGTTGATATCTTACTCATCAAGCAAATAGAGTTAAAGTATCTGACTAAGATTAAGAAGCTCTTTTACCTCTTGGCACTTGAAGGAACAAAAGCTCCCAACATCAGTAACCTTGCAAAAGAAATAAACACAAGTCGTGCAACAGTGATGAATTACATCAAAAATCTTACTGATGCTAGACTTATTAATCTGGTTTATCCTGTTGGACAAGAGTTCCCCAAGAAACCATCAAAGGTGATACTACAGAATCCAAATCTGATGTATGCAATCTATCCTATCCAGGTGGAACAGCAACAACTTATGGAGACTTTCTTTGTTAATACAATGCAAGAAACTTGTGTTATCAATGAAGGAGGAAAGCAAGGAACTTACATTGTCAATCAAAAGCATAAAGTCAAGATATGTGATGCTGAGAATAATAAAATTCGATTCAGTAATGACACTATCTACGCAAAATATAATACTGAAGTTGGGAAAGATAACCAAGTACCACTTTGGTTAATGGGATTTCTTTATTAGAAAAAGACCAAAAACATTATAAAACAATTTTCATTTAATAAATTTCAAAATGGCTAAAGAAAAGAAGTTTATCACTTGTGATGGTAACGAGGCCGCTGCTCATGTGAGCTACATGTTCTCTGAGGTAGCAGCTATCTATCCTATCACTCCATCATCTCCTATGGCTGAACACGTTGATGAGTGGTCAGCACGTGGTCGTAAGAACCTTTGGGGTCAGACTGTAAGCGTTCAGGAGATGCAGTCAGAGGGTGGCGCAGCTGGTGCCGTACACGGTTCACTGCAGTCTGGTGCTCTCACGACAACCTTCACCGCATCACAGGGTCTTCTCTTGATGATTCCTAACATGTATAAGATTGCTGGTGAACTTTTGCCATGTGTATTCAACGTTTCAGCACGTACACTCGCAAGTCACGCTCTTTGTATCTTCGGTGACCACCAGGACGTAATGGCTTGCCGTCAGACAGGTTTCGCTATGTTCTGTTCAGGTTCTGTACAGGAGGTTATGGATCTCTCTGCAGTTCCTCACCTTGCTTCATTGAAGACCTCAGTACCATTCATCAACTTCTTCGATGGTTTCCGTACATCACACGAGTATCATAAGATTGAGTGTCTTGACCAGGAAGACATCCGTCCATTGGTTGACGAGGAAGATGTTAAGCGTTTCCGCGACCGTGCAATGACTCCAGAGCGCCCAGTTGTACGTGGTACTGCTGAGAACCCTGAGACTTTCTTCACACATCGTGAGGCATCTAACAGTGCTTACGAGAATGTAGCAGAGGTTGTTGAGCACTATCTCGGCGAAATCTCAAAGATTACAGGCCGTGAGTATCACCTCTTCGATTACTATGGTGCTAAGGATGCTGAGAACATCATCATCTTGATGGGTTCAGCAACAGAGGCAGCTCGTGAGGCTATCGACTACTTGCTGTCTCAGGGTAAGAAGGTCGGTATGATTGCCGTTCACCTCTATCGTCCATTCTCTGTTAAGCACTTGCTCGCTGCAGTTCCTAAGTCTGTTAAGCGCATTGCAGTACTTGACCGTACAAAAGAACCAGGTGCTGAGGGCGAGCCATTGTACCTCGATGTAAAGAGTGCCTTCTATGATGTTGAGAACAAGCCACTAATTGTTGGTGGTCGTTATGGTCTTGGTTCAGCTGATACAACACCAGCAAAGATCATCGCTGTGTATAACAACTTAGAGTTACCAGAGCCAAAGGATCACTTCACAGTAGGTATCGTTGATGACGTAACTTTCACTTCTCTTCCAGAGGTTGAAGAGATTCCATTGGGTGGTGAAGGCATGTTCGAGGCTAAGTTCTATGGTTTGGGTGCTGACGGTACAGTTGGTGCTAACAAGAACTCTGTAAAGATTATCGGTGACAACACTGATAAGCACTGCCAGGCTTATTTCTCTTATGACTCTAAGAAGTCAGGTGGTTTCACCTGTTCTCACCTCCGTTTCGGTGATAGCCCAATCCGTTCTACTTATCAGGTAAACACTCCTAACTTCGTTGCATGCCACGTTCAGGCTTATCTGAACATGTATGACGTAACGCGTGGATTGCGTAAGAACGGTACATTCTTGCTGAATACAATCTTTGAGGGTGATGAACTCGTACACTTTATACCTAATAAGGTAAAGCGTTACTTCGCTAAGAACAATATTACCGTTTACTATATCAACGCAACAAAGATTGCTCAGGAGATTGGTCTTGGCAATCGTACCAACACCATCCTACAGTCTGCTTTCTTCCGCATCACAGAGGTTATCCCTCTCGACCTTGCCGTAGACCAGATGAAGAAATTCATCGTTAAGAGTTATAGCAAGAAGGGTCAGGATGTTGTAGACAAGAACTTTGCTGCTGTTGACCGTGGTAACGAGTACAAACAACTGACTGTTGACGCAGCATGGGCTAACCTTCCAGACGATGCAGCTAAGGTTGACGATGCTCCAGCATTCGTTAAGGAACTCGTTCGTCCTATGAACGCACAGGCAGGTGACCTCTTGAAGGTTTCTGACTTCGTTAATCATGGCACCGTAGATGGTACATGGTCAGTTGGTACCGCAGCTTACGACAAGCGCGGTGTAGCTGCTTTCGTTCCTGCATGGGATGCTGAGAATTGTATCCAGTGTAACAAGTGTGCATTCGTTTGTCCTCATGCTTGTATCCGTCCATTCGTTTTGGATGAGGCAGAGAAGGCTGGCTTCAATGAGCCAACACTTGACATCCTTGCTCCAAAGCAGCTCAAGGGTATGCAATTCCGCATCGAGGTATCTGTTCTCGACTGTACAGGTTGTGGCAACTGTGCTGATGTTTGCCCAGGTAAGAAGGGTAACAAGGCATTGTCAATGACACAGTTTGTTGCAGGTGAAGAGGAAGCGACACGTCGTGCAGCTGACTGGAACTACCTTGTTAAGAACGTAAAGAGCAAGCAGAACTTGGTAGATATCAAGTCAAATGCTAAGAACTCTCAGTTTGCTCAGCCTTTGTTCGAGTTCTCTGGTGCATGTGCTGGTTGTGGTGAGACACCATACGTTAAGCTCGTTTCACAGCTCTTCGGTGATCGTGAGATGATTGCTAACGCTACTGGTTGTTCTTCCATCTACTCTGCTTCAGTACCTTCTACTCCTTACACAACTAATGAGGAAGGTCATGGTCCTGCATTCAACAACTCATTGTTCGAGGACTTCTGCGAGTTCGGTATGGGTATGGCAATGGGTAACAAGAAGATGCGTGAGCGTATCGTAGTGCTCCTTAGCGGTGCTATGGATGACGAGCATGTATCTGCAGAGTTCAAGGAAGCAGCTCAAGAGTGGCTTGACAACATGAACGACGCTGATGCTTCTAAGGTTGCAGCAGCTAAGTTGAAGCCATTAATCGAGGCTGGTGCAGCAAAGGGTTGCCCTGTATGTGCAGAGTTGAAGACCCTCGACCACTATCTCGTTAAGCGTAGCCAGTGGATCATCGGTGGTGACGGTGCTTCATACGATATCGGTTACGGTGGTCTCGACCATGTTATCGCTTCTGGTGAGGACGTTAATATCTTAGTACTCGATACTGAGGTTTACTCAAACACTGGTGGTCAGAGTTCCAAGTCTACTCCACTCGGTGCTATCGCTCAGTTCGCAGCTAAGGGTAAGCGTATCCGCAAGAAGGATCTCGGCTTGATGGCAACTACATACGGTTATGTTTACGTAGCTCAGGTAGCTATGGGTGCTGACAACGCACAGACCTTAAAGGCTATTCGTGAGGCTGAGGCTTATCCAGGTCCATCACTCATCATCGCTTACTCTCCATGTATCAACCATGGTTTGAAGATTAAGGGTGGTATGGGTCGCAGCCAGGCTCAAGAGGCTAATGCTGTTGCTTGTGGTTACTGGCACCTCTGGCGTTATAACCCACAGTTGGCAGAAGAAGGCAAGAACCCATTCTCTCTCGACTCTAAGGCTCCAGATTGGGACAAGTTCCAAGAGTTCCTTCACAGTGAGGTTCGCTTCCTCTCTGTCCTCAAAGCTTATCCAAACGAGGGTCAAGAGCTCTTCAAGGCTTGTGAGGATATGGCTAAGCTCCGTTACAAGAGCTATGTTCGCAAGACCAAGGAAGACTGGAGCGAAGAGGCTTAAAACCTTCTTTGAATAATGAAGATATAGAGTTTATTACACTATATAACACCTTAAAAGAGGAGTTTCTCTATGATAGAGAAAACTCCTCTTTTTCATTCAACATAACTTGTTGCTTATCACGGTCTTTCAAACGATTCACAAAGGACTCTCTAAAATGTTCGCGAACTATTTTGAGAGTATCTTTGAGCGTTGACAAAAGTACATTTTGTGGGGTACAATAGTATATATTGTGGGGCACAAAAGTATATATTGTCATCAACAAGAGTATTGTGTTATAAGAGATAGCCATAGCCAGATCTGTAAGAGACTTTGAATGAACTATTCTGATTACTTTTAATATTGTATTATTTTACAGACGCACTCATAATGTTATTATACATACAAGTTTTTTTAATTATTATTCACATTCAAATATTTTTGTATCTGTTGTTTTTTTTTACTTTTGCAAATGAACTATAATTGAATGATTATGAACATTGTTAATTCTAAAAAACTTGGTTTATTAAGGGTAATAGGTCAATTTAAATTGACTGATATTGAAGGCACTGTAAGCGATCCGTTTGTGTTACTTAATGGAGGAAACACTATCCATTCTTCTGATAAGGCAAATAAAATCTACGATATTATAGAAGTCTATAATACTGATGAAAGTCTATATGGGAGATATTGGCTTTCAGAAGTTTCTTTAGAAGATCCAGATGGAGCTATTGTATGGAATAAACTTTAGAGATAATGAGAGAGCCGAAACGCATAAAAGGAAGTAGGCATAACTAAATTCTTATAAAATCATGTCACACATTGTAACAATGAGACTTAATTGTAGTTGTAGTATTTTACCTAATCGACCTGATAAGGGAGATGTTATACAGTGCGTAACAGATCACTCTAAAAGTGATGGTGGACCATCTAGAGCTGAAATTTGCAAAGCATTAAGACGACTAGGATTTGATGCAGAAGAAAATGACGCAGTATGCGCTTGGTGCAATTGGGACATTATGTGGTAAATCTCTATTTTACTTTTAAAAATTAAGAGTAGGAGTAAACTTCTTTTATACAAGTTTATATCCTACTTTTTTATTATTACATCAAAATACGTCTTAAATATCTGGATTCTATAGGCTTGTATTAATCAAGTTCATTATTCTTATGGAAACAGTTAACAGGCAAAAATTATATATACTTTTACGTGAGTTCGACGAATTATAAGTGTCTATAAATTTGGTGGAAGTATCATCGTGATTCTACGATGTCAAAGGTAGAAGTTATGCTGACAAAGGCTACATCGGCAAGAACCTCTTTTCAAAGGCTTTTCGTTGACGGAATCCACAAAGGACTTTCTAAAATGTTCGCGAACAAACAAAAAATTGTTCGCGAAGAATTTCAATTTTGTTCGCGAACAATTTGAAAAGAGTTCGCGAACAATTTGGAGATTGTTCGCGAACTCTTTTTTGCGTTTCTTATTGCACCTTTCTTACTATTCGTTTTCAATAATCTTTCGAGCCTTCATTCTTCAACTAAATACGCATTGCGTGTCCCTGACAATATATACTTTCGTTCCCCACGAAATGTACTATTGTGCCCCACAATATATACTTTCGTCAAAGCGTATTAGATTATGAAGTTCTTCATGCAAGATTCAAATAAAAAATATGGTATCAAAAGCTACTTAAAGTATGCCTTTGATACCATATTATATTATAATAAAATGCTATTATCTTATTCTATCAGCAGCTCTTACCAAAGCCTCATCTGCAAGAATAGCATGACGAGCCAACCATAAAAGTATAAATGCAATCAGTGGCAGACATGCCGCAAATTCTATATGGAAAGTAAACCCAGTCATTAACACCTGACTGAATACGCCATATACAACATACCACCCAATAATCATCAACATAGAAAACAAGCAGAAACGAGCTTGACGCTTACGATTGTGATAGTCGAAAATTGCAAACAAATCTATTGGACAAGTAACTAAAAGTATAGCAAACAATGCCCAAACATTAAAGTTCCTCCCTCCGTTTGCATCAGTAAGCCAAAGATTCATCAACTGATTATCAGCACCCATCCCTTGTGGCTCAAAACTACCAATCGGTAAGCAAAGACAGGCAAGCGTTACTATCAATGCCAGAAACAAGAAGATTGTTTGTTTCCTTTGTATCATAATTACAATTCTTCCTCTTCTTGTGCCTCCTTAGAAGGATCACGCCAATAAACATCACCATCTAAGAACTCTTGCGTAGCCAACAATGTTGGTTTAGGCAACTTCTCATAATAGCGGCTAATTTCTATCTGCTCACGATTCTCAAAAACCTCTTCGAGAGAGTCGTTATAAGAAGCAAACTCTGCAAGTTTCTTACTCAAGTCTTGCTTTATCTCAACAGAAATCTGGTTCGCTCTTTTAGAAATAATTGCAACACTCTCATAAATATTACCTGTACCCTTCCAAAGTTCTTGAACATCACGGGTTACCGTATTTGACGGTGCTTTTGACTTCTTGTAATCCATTCTAATTATTATATTTTTAAGTCTTTAATTTCTAGTCTTTTGTTATCTGCTTACATTTCTTTATGAAATCCTCAGCAGTTTTGCGCTCTTTCGAATTAGGGTATTCATTGATGAAACCATAACATTCATCTTCCGCATCTTGATAACGCTGTAACTTCTTTGACTCAACACTCATCTGTGCCAACTCATATTTACTCTTCATGATTAGGATAGAAAAATCTTCACGAAGATTACTATAAGGATAATCATTCAAAGCGTTTTGAGCTGTAATGATGCATGCCTCATAATTATTGCCACCACTGGTACAATTACCAAAATATGAACCGAGATTATAATAAAGCTTTGCATTCAGATACTCCTTACGAATAAGTTTATCCTGCAAATCGAAGAGGCGTTGTTGAGCTGTGCTCTTCATCTTCCCTTCTGGGAAAATATCTAAGTAATCTTGGAAAGCAGCAATTGCAGCAATTGTGGGAGTTTGATCAAGACGTGATTCTGGTGTTCCCTCAAAAAGACTCTGACCAATATAAAAGGATGCCATTTCAGCATACCTTCCACGTGGATAAGTTTGGTAATACTTCTTGAAAGTCTCTGAAGCTGCTTCATAATCCTTCAATCCATATTCACCCATTGCCAACATATAAAGGCATTCCTCAGCATTATCAGTACCCTTTTCTATTGTTACAAGATCCTGTAACAAGGGTACAGCAAAGCCGTATTTTCCCTTTGCGAAACACTCTTTAGCGAACTCATACTTATAATTGTTATCAGTTGTCTTGTAGACCTGATTATATTCATGAGCACAACTTGTTAAGAGCAAAGCAACACAAATGCCTATTAAAAAACTCTTCTTCATATATTAATTTTGAAATGCAAAGTTACACATTATTCTATAAATACACAAAGGCACTTTGCTTTTTTAGCAAAAAATCACTATTAATGAGATACTATCACTTGATTTTCGTACCTTTGCCATCCAAAGATTGTTCTCCTTTTTACAGATATAATGAACTTCAAATTAACATCAAAATATAAGCCTACGGGTGACCAGCCTGAGGCTATTAAGGAATTGACCGAGGGATTAGAACGTGGAGATAAAAGCCAAGTTTTATTAGGAGTAACGGGATCAGGTAAGACGTTTACAGTAGCTAATGTGATTGCAAACGTGAATAAGCCAACGCTTATCTTATCACATAACAAGACTCTAGCAGCCCAACTTTACGAGGAAATGAAAGCGTTTTTCCCAGAGAATGCTGTGGAATATTATGTCTCGTATTATGATTATTATCAGCCTGAAGCTTACTTACCAACAACCGATGTTTACATTGAGAAAGATCTTGCTATAAATGACGAAATAGACAAGCTAAGACTTTCTGCTGTTTCTTCTCTATTATCAGGTCGCAAAGATGTGATTGTTGTCTCATCCGTTTCATGTATCTATGGTATGGGTGCTCCAGTCGCAATGAAGGAGAATGTCATCCAGATCAAGAAAGGGCAAATCATCGATCGAAATGAGTTTTTACGACGCCTCGTTGATTCCTTATACACGCGAAATGATATTGACTTACAACGCGGAAACTTCCGAGTAAAAGGAGACACTGTCGATATTGCAATGGCTTACAATGACAATATCTTGCGCATTACTTGGTGGGACGATGAGATTGATACTATCGAAGAAGTTGACCCAATAGCATTCCATAGAATTGCCACCTTTTGATGATTATGAGCTATATCCTGCAAATCTCTTTGTTACATCAAAAGAACAGACAGAAGGTGCTATCCGACAGATACAGGATGATATGGTAAAGCAAGTTGACTTCTTTACTCAACTGGGGGACAATATCAAGGCACAACGCATAAAGGAACGGGTTGAATATGACATTGAGATGATTAAGGAACTTGGTCATTGTTCTGGTATTGAGAACTATTCGCGTTACTTCGATGGTAGAAAGGCTGGACAGCGACCTTATTGTCTACTTGATTTCTTCCCTAAGATTACTTGATGGTCATTGATGAGAGCCATGTAAGTGTACCTCAGATTTCGGCAATGTACGGTGGTGACCGAGCGCGTAAGACAAACCTTGTTGAATATGGATTCCGTTTACCTGCGGCTTTTGACAACCGACCATTAAAGTTTGAAGAGTTCCATAACCTGATTCATCAAATTATATATGTGTCTGCAACACCTGCTGACTATGAGTTGAAAGAATCAGAAGGAGTTGTTGTTGAACAAGTGATTCGACCGACAGGATTACTTGATCCAGAGATTGAGGTTCGTCCTTCAGAGAATCAGATTGATGATTTAATGAACGAGATTGTTATCCGTGCAGAAAAGGAGGAGCGAGTATTGGTAACAACCTTAACAAAGCGAATGGCGGAGGAATTGACGGAATACTTACTCAATCACGACATCCGAACAGCCTATATCCATAGTGACGTTGCCAGTCTTGATCGCGTCAAAATCATCAATGATTTGCGAGCAGGACTATATGATGTCCTTGTTGGCGTGAACCTATTGCGTGAAGGACTTGATCTCCCGGAAGTATCGCTTGTCGCCATACTTGATGCGGATAAAGAAGGATTCCTCCGCAGTCATAGAAGTCTTACGCAGACAGCCGGACGTGCAGCCCGTAACGTAAACGGAAAGGTGATCATGTATGCGGATAACATAACCGAAAGTATGCAGCGAACCATTGATGAGACAATGCGAAGACGTGTGAAGCAGCTCAAATACAACGAGGAACATCACATCACACCAAAGCAAATTGTCAAGGCGATTAAGGATACTTTGCCAAAAACTGGACGCTCTACAACGGCACAAGCATTTCCCTTTGCTAAAGGAGCGAAAGGCATATATACCGAGCCTACACAATCAATGGCATTTGCAGCCGACCCCATCGTTATGCGGATGACGAAAGAGCAATTAGAGAAGAGTATTGCCAACACAACAGCCCTTATGAAACAAGCTGCGAAAGACCTCGACTTCTTACAAGCTGCGCAATATCGTGATGAGATTATCCGACTGCAAAAACAGCTCGAAACAAAATAAACACAATATCCTTAGACAGAATATCATACTTTAAAGACAGAGTAACACACGAACATATTGCCTTAATATGTTACCATGACCCTATGTTCATTTGTTTCTCTGTCTCCAAAACCTATGTCATTAAATAATATGTCTCTTTGTCATTCTGTCTAAAACCATGTTACGATAACCCTTGTGTTCATTTGCTACTATGTCTTCAAAACCTATGTCATTGAATAATATGTCTCTTTGTCCTTCTGTCTAAAACCATGTTACTATACCCTATGTTCTTCTGTTACCATGTCTCTAAAACCCATGTTCTTCTGTCTCACACAAAAGCCCCACCCCGTTAGGCGCCCTCCTCTCTGTAGGAGAGGGGCTGGGGGTGAGGCTGTACCACGGAAGCGAGAGAACCAAATTAATACACTAGTTTTGAAAGACATTAATTTCACAATTAATATAATCGAGTTGTCTTATTACAGAACGATTGAGACCCTGAATCAATCTTAAAATGCTCCCGTGGTATGAGAGACTTCTTAGGGGAGGCTTTTTGAGGGGGCTTTACCCTGCCTGTGGTCCAGGGTGTTCTTCACTCCCCTCGCCTTTTGGAGAGGGGGCGGGGGTGAGGCTTTTCTCCTCTTCATCTTTCTTCCTCAACGATTCGTAGGAGTTTGCAGCCAACTCTCGCTTTAATTCCGTTCCTGGTGTGAAGACCACACGAGGCTTAATCGTCTCGGTCTTAAAAGCTTTTTCTGTTTCCGCTCCTTTACTCGACAACGTGACACGCATCGAACCGAAATTACCCAGCTGAATACTGAAACCGTCACGGAGATAATGTGGCAGACAATCAATGAAGTTATACAACACGTTCGACACATCACCACGTGTCAATGACGAACGTCCAGCAATGTCACGTGCAATGTCATCTAGAGACTTATGCCCTACGTTTACCGGATTAGCATAAAACTTCACTTCCTCCCGCTTCTGCGGATTCTTCTTTTGAACTAATTTAAATCTCATGATTCTTTGGTTTTTAAATTATTAAATAATAGTTGTTTATCATAGCGTAGGGCAGTACGCTTCCGCATCTTTCTTCTTGCATCTTCATGCTGCCCCATTCTATTTTCTTAATTAATTTTCCTCCTCTCACCGCTTCATTTTCTCACCCTTTCAGCATTCTCCTCCTGCCAGATGCGTATTGCCTTGCTGACGAATACGCATCTACGTTCTGTCAGATGCGGTGAGCGTTGCCGTTAGATACGTATCTAGCAACTGCGCAATGCGTATCTATCAGTTCATAGATACGCATCCGCCAGCGCGTAGATACGGTGAGCGCAGCAACGGAATACGTATTCAGCAGAAGCCCTACCCGTTAGGTGCTCCCTCTCTGCAGGAGAGGGCTGGGGTGAGGCTTCTTAGAGGGCGACACTGGTAAGAGACAATCGTAAGGACTACTCGAATGTTGGCTCGACCGTGAACCCATAGCTGCTGCTGTTGTAGAACACGCCGATGTTACTACTGGTAAAGACCAGGTTGTACCCGTTGGAGCCGTACCGCGAGTCAGCACTTGACGACCAATAGCGGCCGTAGCTGCCAACATCGCACAGCTGATCAAAGTAGTAGTAACCCAAGGCGGGCAGGTAGAAATAATTGTTTGCATCGGCAGCGGAAAGAAGAGTCTGTGATGGGATCCTACTGTAAGTTTTGGCTGTTGTACGCCAATCAGCACCGTCGGCAGCAGTGTTGCTGTTGTAACCGCTTATGTATGCCTTCTTCTTAAGCCACATGCCACCTTTATATAAATGCCCCATAGTGGTCCATAATTCGTCTCCATCCCAACGAGGGTCACCCTTTATGGCGTACCATGACATCTCGTTCGCGTTAGAAAGATTTGCGCAACTCTGAGTAGCATCGAAGCGGCCTGAACCGCCCCCTTCGTGATAGTAACGATGGTTAGGGTCAGTATTGCTCTGGGCGTAGTTTGGTGAACTAGTATTGTTGACAGTCGGCTGACCTGTGTTTCCTGGCAGGTGCTTTGTCCACTCGTAACCCTTCCAATATTGTTCCTGCGCATCCCACATGTAGTAATGGTTGCCGTCGTAATCATGCGGATTAAGATTCGCTGTTATATCCTGGATTGACCCTGCCGTACAGTTTAACGTAACTATCTTTGATACTGTTCCCTCTATTGGTCCGTTAGGATTATCTGTCGTATTACGAAGCCAATAGCGAACACGGAAAGAGTGCGTGCCTGGAGCAACGACGGCGTAGGTCGCATTCTTGCTCATATCATCAGCAGAGTTGTCTATATCAAACCCCGAACCAGTTGTTACGGTGATTGTCTTTGAACCCCCCGAAGTAAGGGTGAGGGCTCCATTAGCTGCGATGTCGTAAGTTCCTGCAATATCATCGTCGCTTATAATCTCAACTTTAATCAACTTGCTGCGCTTTACATATTCGTTACTTGTGCGAGGAATGAAACAGAGATAAGCAGCTTTGTGGTTAAGGGTGAATGCATAATCACTACCAGATTTGTTAGCTGTAGCAATTCCGCAATCTCCAGATTCGCCTGCATGGTCAAAGTTGTTTGGAGCAGACTGTGTTTGTTCTGTCTTTATCTCTACTTGCGGTTGCGTTCCTGTCACAGCCATGTTTGTATATAGAATGTCGTGTGAAGCACCTGTATATGTGCCCGAAAGGGCAAACTTTCCTTGTGCCTTATTAGTAGCAAAAGGAAATGTTACTGCTCCACTCTGCTGCCAAGTTCCTCCATCATCTTTTACCCATATCTTGTCCGTGCTACTCCAATTTACGGAAGCACCTGCGCCCTTTGTGTGGTTAAGGATGGCTGTACGTGTTGTTGCATCTGGCAGGGAAGTACCTGTAAAGATCGTTGTGCCAGCAGGGATGTTATCTTTCTTCTGCTTTTCGTCCTGTGCAACGTCATCATTCGCACAGCCGGCAGCAAACAATAAAGCTGCGAAGCCGTAACACATGCCTCGCATTACTGAACCAATAGTCGTTCTCTTCATAAACTTATTCATTGTCTTTTCCTTTCTGATAATTCTTAATAGTTTTCTGTACTACCCCAAGAAGTGTCTTCCTGGTCTTCGTCTTCATCGTTAAAGAAGTTACGCTTTGCATCACCCGTTACCGTTCCTGACTGAATTTTTCCAGCATTACCACTGGCATTGCCTAACAAGGCTTCTGCCTCCGTGCAAACAATGTTGCACTGGGGCTTTTGATAAATCTTTCTTTCAATTACTATCATTTCATTTAATTTTTAGGGGAAACGTAGTTAACGCATCCTGTTTGTTTATTGATTAAAATAGCTGTTATTTTGTTCTTATTTTGCTCTAAACGGAGTTCACAAAAGGGCATAAAAAAGCGAACAAAGGAAACTCCTAGAAGTCCTTTGTTTACAGGGGTTACGGCACGCTTCGCGCGCGCGTATGCGAGAAGAAAAAATGTGTTATTAGACGCTAGGTGCGAATGTGTGTGTGTGTGTGTGTGTTAGCAAATTATTTGGATTGACCAAAGATAAAGTGCAAAAAGATGCAAAGAATCGAATAATTCTTTGCAGTACTTCATTCACTTGATATGTTATTGCTAATTGTTTCACGGCGGCAAAGGTAAGAAGAATAAATTAACTAGCCAAATAAAAACAAAAGAAAAAGCTTCACCCCCGCTCCCAACCAGCCCGTCACTGACCACCCTCTCCGACTGGAGAGGGGAGTAGAAAGTACTGTTTGCTGGGGATTTGGAAGGGAATTACACCTAATATTATATAGGAAATGTAATTGTAACATGGGAACTTACATGAAAGTACGATTATAGCATGAGGAAAGAAAACGTTAAAAGTATTTATAAACATCCCTTATATAAGTATAATTCCTTATCTTTGCTTATCATTTTGACACTTGATAAAGTTTAGAAATATGAAGAAGACGCTAATATTCTTATTCATGTGCCTTCCTTTGATGGCTATGGCACAAACAACTCTTACGCCAGAGCAGCAATTGGAACAGGCACAACGCCAATTAGAAGAAGCGAAAGCAGCTTTAGAAAAGGCTAAACAAAATGCGGCTAAAGCAAAGGCAGAAGCAGCTGAGAAGGCAAAAAAAGACGCTGAAGCCATACAACGAAAGATTGCTGAGACAAAAGCAGAAACCGAACGAGTAGCACGTGAGGCTGCGAAGATAAGGGAAGAAGCGAATAAGGATAGTAATAAGAAAGAAGGCACAACCACTGATTCCACACCAAAGAAAGAGGGTAATTCTAATGCTTGGGTTGTACCAACTACTCCTGACAAAGCAGCAGTAAAGGCAAATAATAAAGTTGCAGACAGTAAGAACACAAATGATATTTATCTTCAACCAGGCATTGTACCAGAAGTAAATGGACAAGTTATATGGACAGAAGATGTTAATGTTCCTGGTGCGACAGCGACTGAATTATATGATAAGGCATACGCTTATCTAACCAAACTCACAGAAGGAAGCAACCAATTAGAAGGTAGTAAGGTAGCATTGGTGAATAAGAATGAGCATAGTATCATCGCAACAATACGAGAGAAACTCATCTTTTCTTCTACATTTCTATCCCTCGACTATACACAATGTAACTATGTGCTACAAGCAACATGTAAGGATGGATTGGCTACATTAAGTATGAGTAGAATCACATATAGTTATGATGTTCAGGGAAATGTAACCAATTATACAGCGGAGAAGTGGATTACTGACCACTATTCAATGAATAAGAAACAGACGCGTCTCCTTCCTGTATCTGGTAAGTTCCGCAAAGCTACTATCGACCGTAAAGATAGTATTTTCCAAGGATTCCGTGAAGCCCTACAATAAAAGGCTAACAACACGGCTATTCCTCTTTTAATTAATAACAAGCAAATAACCAACAAATGGAAATACAAAATAGTACAGCACGAAGACCCGACCATCGCTTACACAGACAAGAACCAAAAGACCGCTTCTTACCGATTCGCCAGAAACTAAACATTATCTTTATGCTTGGTGCAATCGTGGGTGTAGCAGTTTACTTCTTAAGCGAATCAACCACAACAGGTATTATCATTATCCTTGCTGCGATGGTCTTTAAGATTATCGAATGCATACTTCGTTTTATCCGTTAATGAGAAAATACATATTATTAATTGTTCTTTCCATTGCTTCAACAATCGTTGCAATGGCACAGAACAATGACTACCGCCCCATAGACGATGGCACATTTGCTGCAGATGGATACCGAAAAGACCGCAATTTGGGTCGTTCCGATTCTATCCAAAGCCAGCATAAGGAGATTCCACGTGGCATGAAGGTATGGACAATAGATGAACGTTTCGGTGATCGCAAACCTGCTATCCCTGATACCTTATCTTATATGTTCATGAACAGAGGACTAAGCACAGGACTTCGAGGCGAATACAATACACTAGGGAATCTCGGTTCTCCACGGCAAAACAGAATCTTTATTGATAGAAAACTGCCTTCGGAATTCTTCTTCGTAGATCCGTATGATATGTTCATCGTGCAACCAGGGGACTTTCAATTTACCTCTACCCTCTCCCCGATTACTATTCTATCTTATAATACCGCTGGTAATAGAACCAACGGAGAAGATCGTTTTAAGGCACTCTTTGCTGTTAATGCTGGCAAAGAATGGGGTTTCGGATTCAAGTTTGATTACCTCTATGGTCGTGGATATTATAGCAATCAAAGCACTTCCCACTTCAATTATTCGATGTGGGGAAGCTATTTAGGCGAACGTTATCAAGCTCATCTACTCCTTTCTCTCAATCATCAGAAGGTAACTGAGAATGGTGGTATCACAAACGATGCCTATATCACTCATCCAGAGTCTTTCAATGATTCATACAATGAGGATGAAATTCCTACAGTCCTAAAACAAAACTGGAATAGAAATGATAACCAGCATATCTTCTTCAACCATCGCTATAGTCTGGGATTCTTCCGCAAGATACCAATGACCGAGGAAGAGATTAAAGCAAAGAAGTTTGCTCTCAAATCACAACAAGCTCAAGCGGAGGCAAAGCGAAGGAAAAGGCGCGCCGAATAGCAAAAGCAAATGGTGACACTTTCGATGAGGAAGCATACGACAAGGAACATCGTTCCTTTGGACGCCCTGATAATGCCGTCATTGCAGGCGATGTTGCGCAGGTTAATCATAAAGCTGATAGTCTTAAAATGGGGAATCGTGAGGTGGTAAACCTAGAAGATTCCGCCCAGATGGCAAGATTGAATAAGGCTGATAAGGCGGCAAAAGACTCTACTTCTCAATGGATGAAGGAAGAATATGTCCCTGTGACGAGTTTTATTCATACAGCTAGATTCGATAATTATCGACGCATCTATCAGGCTTACGATACCCCAACAGATTACTATGCGCAGAATTACTTTAGCTATGGAACAACTGCGAATGATTCTATTTATGACCGAACAAAACATTGGTCTTTTAAGAATACATTTGCGGTAGCATTGCTTGAAGGATTCAATAAATGGGCAAAGGCAGGATTGAAAGCTTTTGTATCTTACGAGTTAAGACATTATGAATTACCTGCAATTACTGCAGCTATTCCGCCTGCCACGGCTTTCATCAATGGTTCACAGAAATGGAATCAACATGACATTTCTGTAGGAGGACAACTCCTCAAGGCTCAAGGAAAGACTCTCCATTACGACATCAGTGCGGAGGCATGGCTGGTAGGGACTCGTGCCGGACAATTCCATCTTGATGGTCACGCAGACGTTGGATTCCCCTTATTCGGCGATACGGTACAATTAGCCGCTACGGCTTTCTTGCATCGTTCGGCTCCTTCTTTCTATATGGAGCAGTTCTATGGCAAGCATTATTGGTGGAATAACAACCTTGATCAGCAGATTCATTCACGCATATTAGGCGAATTGTCACTACAACGTACACGCACAAAGGTACGTGTTGGCTATGATGTTTTAAAGAACTACACCTACTTCGGACTTCAGAATGATCGTGTTAGAAGTGGAGATAACTATCTCGTACAACACAACAATGTGAATGTTAGACAAGCAAGTAGTCCTATTAGTTTGCTTACCTTACAACTGCAACAGGACTTTCAACTAGGCATACTCAACTGGCAGAATGTACTGACATTGCAAAAGTCAAGTAAGGAAGACATTTTACCAGTACCTACTTTCAATGCTTATAGTAATCTGTTCATCCGATTCAAGATTGCACGTGTACTAAAATGTGACTTGGGTGTTGATATGCGCTACTTCACAAGTTATTATGCTCCAGAATATATCCCAGGAATGGGCACATTCGGAATACAAGAAACGGCTGCAAGTAAGACTAAGATTGGTAATTATCCGCTCTTGGATGCTTATGCTAACTTCCAATTACAGCACACACGTTTCTTCATAATGTTCACGCATCTCAATGAGGGAAATGGTGGAAATTACCTTTTCACACCGCATTATCCATTGAATCCACGTATTCTAAAATTCGGTATTAGTTGGAACTTCTTTAACTAAACAAGCTTCATTGGGACTTTACCATCATTATAATAAATGATTTCAGAACGTGACAACATAAAAACGAATAGTCTATCTGCATGGATTCTTGCAGCTCGTCCAAAGACATTGACGGGTGCTATTGTCCCTGTAATGATAGGAACAGCATGGGCTTGGAAGATGGGTGGAGCTGAAAACTTCCGTTTCTTCCCCGCCCTACTCTGCTTCCTTTTTGCCTTTTTAATGCAGATTGACTCTAATTTCATCAATGATTATTTCGATTGCGTAAAGGGAAGTGACGACAAAGAGATGCGCCTTGGTCCTAAACGTGCCTGCACGGAAGGATGGATCACACTGCCAGCTATGCGCAAAGGATTGGTCATTACCTCTCTGCTCGCTAGTCTCGTTGGACTTCCTCTCGTATTTTATGGCGGATGGCAAATGGTACTTGTTGGTGCAGCCTGCGTACTTTTCGCCTTCTTATACACTACCTTTTTTTCCTATCTGGGCTTGGGGGATGTACTTGTATTGGTATTTTTCGGTATCATTCCAGTCACCTTTACCACTTACGTCATCCTTCCTTCCACATTACAAGGCGTTTATCCTGAGGTAATTATGACAAGCATTGCTTGCGGATTGGTTATTGATACGCTCCTAATCGTCAATAACTATCGGGATAGAGACAACGACAAGAAAAGCGGAAAGATGACTCTAATTGTGAGAATCGGAGCAAAGAAAGCAGAAAAACTCTATAACTTTTTAGGTTTACTCGCTATCATTTTCACCATACAAGGACGCATTAGCCCCGATAACAATGGGTGGAAAGCTTACGTAATTCCGCTGATTATCTATATCCCTTATATCTTCTTGCATACCAAAACACAGCGGTATATGGTGCAAATCAAGCAAGGAAGGGAACTAAATAAGGTGTTGGCTCTCACGGCTCGGAATATCCTTATCTATGGAATACTAACCACTATCGTGGTGCTTATTTCATAATATTGCATCAGCCCGATAGTCGTTCTCCCTCAATCTCACCCCATTTTTAATATTTCAAAATACAAAAATCCCCATGCAACAGCCCAATCTCGAAATAATGACATTTGTGGAACAACAAATCCTACCACGTTACAACGCTTTCGGAAGGAGTCATGGACTCGGACACGTGCAGCGAGTGATCAAAAACTCACTAGCATTAGCCGCCGCAACAGGTGCCGATGTCAACATGGTGTATGTCATTGCTGCCTATCACGACCTAGGAATGGAGGGACCTCGTGCTATCCATCACATCACAAGCGGTAAGATTCTTATGGCAGATGGAAGGCTCAAAAAGTGGTTTTCACCCGAGCAATTAAAGATTATGAAAGAGGCGGTTGAGGATCATCGTGCCAGTTGTTCACGCACGCCAAGGAGCATTTACGGGAAAATTGTGGCTGAAGCCGACCGCGATTTAGAGCCAGAAATCGTATTCTCACGTGCCATTCTCTACGGAATTGAGAATTATCCTGAGAAGAATGAGGAACAAATGTGGGAACGATTCCGCAATCACATGAAGGAAAGTATAGTCGGACGGGCTATCTCAAACTATGGATTCCTGTATCACCGAATGCAAAGAACTTAGAAATCATACGCAAAACCATTGAAAATGAGACCCTATTGCGTGATGTTTTCAATAAGATTTATCCACAGTTATTAGCCAAAAATTAAGTAATTACAAGGTCAGAAATACGATGACGAAAGAAGAATTAATGCAGAGAGCTATTGAACTTTCCATCAATAGTGTGCGCAATGGTGGTGGTCCCTTTGGCGCTGTCATTGCACGTGAAGGTGAGATTATTGCAGAAGGAAGTAATGGCGTCACGATTTATAACGATCCAACGGCACATGCCGAAGTAACGGCTATCCGAAAAGCATGTGAGAAATTGGGCACTTTCGACCTCACAGGTTGCGAAATTTATACCTCCTGCGAGCCATGCCCTATGTGCCTCGGCGCAATTTATTGGGCACATTTGGATAAGATCTACTATGCAAATGACCGAAAAGATGCTGCCGATATAGGTTTTGATGACGATTTTATCTATCAAGAGATAGAAGTAAAACCACAATATCGCAAGAAGCCTTCAGAGATTTTGATGCGTGAGGAAGGGCTCGAAGCATTCCGAATTTGGAATAAAAAGACGGATAAAATTGAATATTAAAATACCATTCCAAAGATTTCGATAGGTCTATTTCGTCAGAAAGAGATAGGCAAAAGGATAGAAAAGGAGGTTATGACAGACTGTTCATAACCTCCATTTTATTGGAATATATTTTACAAACGAAATTTCCAATCTAGCATTTTAAATCGAAGAAATATCCTTTAAAATAGAAACGTATATACGTTTTGAGTAAAACGTATATACGTTTTTTTGGTAAAAATGTATATAGGTTTTTGGTAAAACGTACCTACGTTTTTGGTGAAATGTACCTACGTTTTTATGAAAAGATAGGTACGTTTTGGGCAGAAAGTAGGTACATTTTGGCTGAAAAGAGGGTATTTTTTGCTAAAAAAGAACGATTAGAATAGCCTCATCATAGGTTAGATTTCAATAAAATATTGATTATCAGCATATTAAAGAAATATACAAAAATGGCTCTATAATTAGCGTATTTGAACACAAGCTTAGAACTCCTCGAAAAAAACGCAGAAATAAACACCCAAATTAGCAGTATTATTTTACAAAAAAAGGATTCATGCATTGTCTATAACATGAATCCTTTTTTATCTAGTAATGCGCCACTTCAAGCACAAACCTACGATTTTTATTGTTCAGGCATCAACCCTTCAATATACCTGCAAAGGATGTTGATTCCCTTCACATTCTCACCACCTTGCGGAATAATCAGATTAGCGTAACGCTTTGTTGGCTCGATAAATTGCTCGTGCATAGGCTTCAAAACCTCCAAATAACGCTCAACAACCATGGAAACAGTACGCCCACGATCGATTGTATCACGCTGAATATTACGGATAAGACGCTCATCAGAATCACAATCTACAAATATCTTTAGATCCATCATATCCCTCAATCGCTTATTGCTCAATGCCATAATTCCCTCAACAATAATGACAGGTTTCGGCTCTACGTGGATAGTTTCAGGCAAACGATTGCTAAGAATGTAGCTATAGGTGGGTTGTTCAACCGCTTTTCCCTCACGTAATTCATTCACATGCTTAATCAATAGCTTCCAATCGAACGCATCAGGATGGTCAAAATTGATGGCTTTTCGCTCCTCATCAGTAAGTCCCGTCGTGTCATTATAATAAGAATCCAAGGGAACGACAGCAACATAATGAGGCGGAAGGCTCTCAACAATTTTCTTAACAACAGTAGTCTTTCCTGAGCCAGTACCCCCAGCAATGCCAATGATTGTAATCTTATCTTTCATCTTTTTTGATTTTATTTCCTTTTTTATTATCGGACAATCATTCATCGAATAATCCTATGTCCTTCAACATCTGTACATAATATTCAGACTTCTTCTCAACTTTCATCGGATAGGCGCGACTACTACTGGGTTCGCGATAGAGTTTGAGGGTTCGCCCTTCGAATGAAAACTCCTTATAGTCGCCCATCTTCATCTTACGAGCATCTATTTGATAATGATCTGTAAACACTTTTGTAGCTAATTGTCCTGCTGCAAGTACCGCTTTACACTCTGGAAGAACCCGAAGCATACCATCAAGGTCGGCTGGTTCAACGATCTCCAAGTCCTTATCAGCCGCAGTTCCAGTTGTTCTTCGGATGCGTAATGCGGTATCGAAGATAGCAATTCCTTTCTCTTTCAGAAAGGATTTCAGTAGTTCTAGCTTGTAAGTTTTGTTTTCCTCATCTACAAAATACTGCTTATCACCAAAGAATATATAACCAAATATGCGCCACATATCATTTGTGTAATTAGGATAATACCATTCCATACACCACCGCTTGGGGGCTGGAGGGAAAGTTCCTAACAATAATAACTTCGCATTACTCGGTAACCATGGCTCAAAAGGATGAGTTTCAATTTCCATTGTCTTATTATTATCAAATTAAGCTTATTAGCCTAATTAGCCCTATTTGCCTAATTAGGCTAATAACCCTCTACTACTGCTGCTGCTTAACAAAATAAGTTACCACTGGCAAGTGATCAGAATAACCATCCAACCAAACACCACCAGCCGTAGTACGCTTTGTATTTCCTTTATATTTACCAGTTTCCTGGAAGAGATAATCACGACGGAAGATCTGATTCTTCCAGAACTTCAACTGAGAGAAATCCTTCTTGCCATCCTTATTTAATAGATTCGGTGTCATGATAATCTGATCAAAGAGATTCCATTTACCTTGATATTGCAAGGTTCCTGTTCCTTCCTTTACTAAGAGATTATACCATGGATTATACATATCATCAGCACCTACCTCATTAATTTCAGCTTTCGCAGATAGACACTCATGAATACTCTTATTCGTTGGATCATCATTCATATCACCCATTACTAATACTTTTACCTGTGGATCATCAAGAAGTAATGAATCTTTCAAAGCTTTCACCTGCTTCGCACCTAATTCTCGATAATAAGAACTAGCCCCACGACTAGGAAGGTGACAAACGACAACCGTCAAATGTTCACCAGCTAAGGTTCCACTAACAGTAAGGAATCCACGGGTTGCACGTGTACTGTCCTGTGGAAGATCATAAACGTATGGAACTAACTTTGTGTTGCGAATAGTAAAAAGATTAGGATTATAAATCAAAGCGCAATCAATGCCACGATGATCAGGACCTTCTATATGCACAAACTTATAACCACGAGCAGCCAAAGCAGGTTGAGCTACTAAATCACGCATGACATGTTCATTCTCAATCTCAGCCAATCCAATCACAGCACAACCAACATTCGGTAAAACATCCGTACCCATCTCTGATAATACAGTTGACATGTTATGCAACTTATGGCTATATTTCATCTCATTCCAATGATAACTACCATTCGGTGTGAAATCATAATCATTCTTTCCTTCATCATGGGTATAATCAAAAAGATTCTCTTGATTATAAAAACCAACGGCATAAACAGAAAACTTCTTCTGTGCAGAAGTAGAAATACCAAAGAAAATGGTACCAATAAGAGCAAATAGTAACTTTCTCATTATTATTAAATGTTGTTGTTTGTTATCAGCAGTACACAACCCTGTTCCATAACTAATCAATAAGAGACAGGGAATTACTTTTGCAAATGTCGTTAATTTATCCGACATATAGGCATGATTCCCGAAAAATTAATCAAAAAGCCTTTCCTTTTTAAAATTTATTTCGTTACTTTGCACACTAAATATAACATATTTTAATGTAATCAACTATGCAGAAAAAGCTGACACTTGCTGTTTTAGCCTTTTGCAGTTCATCCGTTATGGTGGCACAAAATACCAAAACAGAGATGAACCAGCAGGAGCAAACAGCCAACGCTATGGACGAATCGGCGTTTACATTCACTGAAGCGCAACTAGGTGAAGACAATGACATGAACGACAATGTCACAATTCTTAACTCAAATAGTAATGTTTATGCTTCTCAAGTAGGTTTCTTATACTCTCCGATGCGCTTCCGTTATCGTGCATTGAACCAGAAGTATAACGACATCTACATCAATGGAGCACCGATGAATGACATGGAAAGTGGACAGTTCCGCTACTCGATGGTTGGTGGTCTTAATCAACAAACACGTAATGTCGACTTTGCCCTACCTTTTGAGAGTAATAATTTCTCAATGACAGGACTAGCAGGAAGTAACAACTATGATTTCCGTGCAGGTTCTATGGCTGCTGGGCATCGTATCACTCTCTCTGCTGCTAACCGCAATTACACCCTCCGTGGTATGTACAACTATGCTTCTGGATTCAATGCTAAAGGATGGGCTATCGCAGCAAGTGTTGCTTATCGTTGGGCAAATCGTGGTTATGTTGAAGGTACATTCTATAACTCATTATCTTATTTCTTCGGTGTTCAGAAGAAATGGAATAATGGTCATTCATTAGCATTATCTACATGGGGTAATCCTACCGAACGTGCTTCTCAAGGCGCAAGTACTGATGAGGCATATTGGCTTGCTAATGATTATCAATATAATCCTTATTGGGGTTATCAAGAAGGGCGCAAGCGTAACAGCCGTGTTGTAAATGATTTCGCACCTTCTGCAATCCTTACTTGGGATTGGGACATTAATAAGAAGATGAAACTCACAACGAGTCTCTTCGCTAAGTACTCAATGTATAAGAGTACAAAGCTAAATTACAACAATAGTGACAACCCACAGCCAGATTATTGGAAGAACCTTCCAAGTAGTTACTTTGACGTATGGAATGAGAGCGATGTACGCTATCGTACATCACAGGCATACGCTGATTGGAAGACTGCTGTTGCATGGTGGGGCAATAAGGAGAATCGTCAGATTCAATGGGATCGTCTTTACTATGCAAACCGTCAAGCTGCTATTAACGGACAAGATGCGCTCTATTATCTACAAGCAAAACACATTGATAATCTGACAACATCCCTTTCTTCAACACTCACAAACCATATTGCTAAGAATAAGGTCTTAAATGTTGGATTCTCACTTGGTCAGAACTTTGCTCGTCATTATCAGACAATGGAAGACCTATTAGGTGCTAAGAGTTTCCATAACGTGAATACTTACGCTATCGGAACATACGCAGCTAATGATCCTCGTATCCAATACGACCTCAACACAATGGGAACAAGAGGATTGGGTAGTCTTGTTTATGAAGGCGATAAGTTTGGTTATGACTATAACATCAACGTACGCAATGGTCAGTTATGGGCTAGCTACAATGAAACTCTCGGCAAACTAAATTATATGGTAGCTGGGCGATTAGCTTATGACAACATGTATCGTACTGGTCACATGCGCAATGGTATGTTTGCAGATAACTCATATGGTAAGAGCAAACATGCAGACTTCGTTTCTGGTGGATTAAAGTCTAGTGCTACACTTACTCTTGGTGGTGGGAATGCACTTTCTCTCGGCTTAGGCTATGAACATAGAGCACCAAATGCAAGCAATGCTTTGCCTCTCCAGAGATGAACAACGACTTTACTCTCAACCTTCGTAACGAGCGAATCTTCTCAAGCGAATTAAGTTATCAGTATTCTGGTAGCTGGTTGCATGCTAACCTTAGCGGTTATTATAACCACATGACACATGTAACAGAATGGCAAAACTTCTACTTTGACGATGCTAACTCATTTACTTATGTTAGCATGACAAATATAAAGAAGAATTATTATGGTGTTGAGTTAGGACTCGACTTTAAGATTAATAGCTTCTTAAACTTTAAGGCACTTGGAACATGGAGCGAGGCTAAAAACACCAATAATGCTGATGCTATTTACATGAACTCTACAAAGAGTACATATAATAAGGATGTTGTTTACAACAAGGGTATGCACGAGGCAAGCACTCCTCTGAGTGTATATAGTGGTATCCTTAGCTTCCACAAGGCAGGTTGGTTCATCGACTTGAGTGGCAACTACTATGATAGAATCTATCTCTCATACGCTCCTAGTCTCAGTTATGGTAGCACACTTCGCACAATGGGTACAGCTCTTGGTGGTATGGATGCTGATGGTAACTATACTCCATACGCACAAAGTGAGGGTAAAGGCGGATTTATGCTCGATGCATCTATTGGTAAGAGCATCTATTTGCCACATGGTAGCCTATCTATCAATTTGATGATTACAAACCTCCTCAACAACCAAAAGATTGTTAGTGGTGGTTATGAGCAGAGCCGCAGTAACTATACTATCAATAGAGCTACTGGCGCTGCAACAACACGTGCTTACGACTTCTATCGCAATCCAAAGAAATACTATGTAAATGGTATCAATGGTATGTTGAACGTTGCATATAAATTCTAAAACTAAAGAATAGGAACAATTATGATGAGATTTAAATATTTAATGATGGCCGCTGCCTGCGCTCTATTTGCCTCTTGTATGAACGATGGTTATACAGAGCCTGCAGAGAATGCACCAGCTCCTTATGGCAATAATGAACTGACAGAAACGAATGTCATCACTATTGCACAACTGAAGAATAACTTTGCGACTTACATTGCTACCGACTTCCGAGATGGTCGTAGCTTTGCTAAGGTTGATGATGATATTAAGATTAAGGCAATCGTAACTAGTTCTGACGTACAGGGTAACGTTTATCAAGAACTAGCTTTACAGGATGCGACAGGTGCTATCATTGTTAGTGTAGCACAAGGTGGACTCTATGGAGCATTACCTGTTGGTACTGAGATATTGGTTAGCTTGAAGGATCTCTATGTCGGCAACTATGGTAAACAAGCACAGATTGGTGTACCATCGAAGAATGCTACAGGTGCAGATGTCATTGGCAGAATTGGTCGTGCGACATGGGATCAGCACTACAAGATTCTTTCTACAGGACATAAAGTTGAGCCTACTCTCTTTGCAACAGGTTCAACTCCTACAACGTGGAATCTTGATACGGACGGAGGTAAGCTCGGTGTAATCCGTAACGTTAGTTTCAAGAGTAGCAACAACGCAAAGGTGAAAGACACCTTCGCTGATGTGAATGGCGGTGCGGGTAGCGTTAGTTGGACATTGAATGAGCAGGACGGAAGAAAGGTAATTGTATATAACAGTAACTTTGCTGACTTTGCGAATGCTAAGGTTCCAACTGGTAAGGTAGACATCACTGGTATCATCAAGCGTTTCAATAACCAGTGGGAAATCATTATACGCTCTTTGGACGATATCAAGCCCGCTGAACGCATAGATCCATTTGCAGGACTTCCTGGTACAGGCGATGGTACACAAGCTAACCCAATTGACGTTACTCGCGCCTTAGCTTACATTGCTTCTGGTCATGCTGATGCTACAGAGTACTATATAAAAGGTAAGATTTCCTTAGTCAACAGCGTTGATACTGGTAATTATGGTAATGCTGAATATTACATATCAAATGACGGCACAACCAACAATCACCTCATGGTATTCCGTGGCTATTGGTTGAATGGTGCTAAGTTCACTACCGCAACAGCTCCACAACTCGCCGTTGGAAAGACAGTCGTTATCCTCGGTAAGTTGAAAGACTATAATGGTACGCCAGAGGTTGACCAGCGTAGTAAGATTATCTCAATTAAATAACAAGTAAAGTAACAATACACAAGATGAAAAAGATTATTTATTCAATGATGGCATTGGCTATCTCTGCCACAGTTTTCACCAGTTGCGAGGATGTACCATCGCCATATAACATGACATTCGAAGAGCCTAATGTCACTCCTACCCCACAACCAACCACTGATCTCAATACAGAGGCTACCGCTTGGACGGTTGCTGAAGCTGTACAGAAGATACAGGCAGGGCAGACTACAAACGGGGAGGCTTATGTAAAGGGTATTATCTCTGCTGTAACTTTCTACGATCAGAACCATAAGAGTTTGTCATATTATATCTCTGATAATGGAACCGATAAGACTCTTCAAGTATTCTCTGGTAAGGGTGTAAATGGTGCTGACTTCGCAGCTAAGACCGATTTGCAGGTTGGTCAAACAGTTGTTGTTAAGGGTAATCTCAAAGCTTTTACTAACAAGCAGGGACAGACTATCATGGAGATAGATAAGGGTAGCAAGATTATAACCATTGGTGGCTCTGCAACCCCACAACCATCAGGTGTAGCACTCGCTGCAACATTTGCAACAGGCGAAGACAATTTCACCATCAATAATATCACCCTTCCTTCTGAGCTCACGTTCGTTTGGAAACATGATGCAAAGAACAAGTATATGAAGGCTTCTGCACACAAAGGAAGTGACAACTATGCTTCTGAGAGCCGTCTCGTCTCTCCAGCCTTTAGCCTAGCAGGTAGGACTACTGCTACACTTTCTTTCAAGCACGCAGCTAAATTCTTTGCCAATGCAGCCAACGAGTTTAAGGTACAAGTATCAACAGATGGCACAACATGGCATGACGTAGCTGTTTCAGCTTATCCAACAGGTAACGATTGGAAGTTCATCGATGCTACTTGTGACCTCTCAGCTTATGCAGGTCAACCAACTGTTTATATTGGTTTCCACTATACCAGCACAGCAACAACTGCTGGTACATGGGAGATTAGCAACGTAGAGGTAAAGTAAAAAACAATATGAAATATTTGGCAGGGTGCAGAATTATTCGTAATTTTGCACCCTGTTGAATGTAGTCTCCTAGTTTATTCATAGGAGAAGAACAAAGACGAGTTACATTATAAACAATTAGATAATAACAAAATGAAACAAGGTATTCATCCAGAAAACTATCGCCCCGTCGTATTCAAAGATATGTCCAACGGCGATATGTTCCTTTCAAAATCTACATGCAAGACTACAGAGACAGTAGAGTTTGAAGGCGAAACTTACCCAGTGGTAAAAGTCGAAATCTCAAGTACCTCTCACCCATTCTATACAGGTAAGAGCAAACTTGTCGATACAGCAGGTCGCGTAGACCGCTTCATGAGCCGTTACGGTAAGTTGAAGAAGTAATCGATAAATATCTTTCGATTTAAAGACATATAAAGTGCGAACAAACGTAGTTGCATATACGTTTGCTCGCACTTTTGTATTCAAGAAAAACTAGCATCCTCTAACAAAGCAAGCACACAACCCGACACAATGAACAATAAATTAGTCAGCAAGGGTATTTCACCCTTACCTTACTCACCTTAACGATATGTTCTTCATGCAGCAAAGATGATAGCGGCTCATCCTCCACAGGACAGAAAGAGACCATCGTTAATAACACAAACTCAAATATAAAGGATATCCGACCAGCTACACATCGCCTTGAATTTCCAAGGCTAAAGGGCGGAAGCAGTACTATTCTCACACACGAACTGAATACGGGTGAAGTGAATTACAGCGTGGAATGGGATATCGTAAAGAAGTCAAACCGATGGACTTGCTACGAGATTTATGCGAAAAACGCTGAGAAGAACGTACCAAGGAAGCCATACACCGACCCAAATCAATACCCCTTTGACCCGCTCTTCCCCGCAAATGCTTATTATACTTACGACCCTATCTACGGCTCAGGCTACGACCATGGACACATCTGTCCCTCGGAAGACAGGAAATACTCAAGGGAATCGAATGACCAGACTTTCTATCTTAGTAATATGCAACCTCAGATCCATGGATTCAACGCTGGAGTTTGGGAAACGATGGAAAGTAAGATGAGAACCTATATCACTGCTGCCAACGGCTCCAAAGACACACTCTTCATCTGTCGAGGTGGTACGATTGATAAGGCAGGACAATTCATGACGATGAGAAGTAACGTCATCGTCCCCAAATACTTCTTCTCAGCTGCCCTAATGAAGTATAAGGTGCTCGGGAAAGGTGAGTGGCACTACAAGGCTATCGGCTTCTGGTTTGAGCACAAGAGTAATAATGACCGCTCGCTTGTACCTTATGTTGTCAACATCAGTGAGCTTGAACAACTCACGGGTATAGACTTCTTCTGCAATCTACCTGATGACATTGAGCGAAAGGTAGAAAGCGTGTCAAAAGAGAAAATCATAGACCTCTGGAACATACAATAGGTACTTCCTGCTACGAAAGAACCTACTTTGCAGACTGTTACACAACAGGGCTGTCTAATCATTCTCACCCGTTTGCGAATCGTCTACTACCCATTTCAGCATGATTTAGCACCTGTTCCAGCATTATTTATTACCCGTTCCACATTTCCTTCTAACGTGTTGCGCATCAGTTACACACGTGTATAAATTTAGTTTCACCGTGGTGACGAAATAGTTTCACCATGGTGAAAATAACAAAAGATACGGAAGGAAAAAACACAAGACGCATGAGTAAGGAACAGGAGACAAGGGAGAAAGAATGTGGGAACCTATTAGACAAAGAGCGCAAACAGGGTTCAAAAGGATTTGAATTAGTATAGATGGAAATGTAAATATATTAGGTATAAATGATGCGGAGATAGGAAGGTGTTTTCACGACGCAATATCCCTTAAGAGCACGAACATTATTGTCTTGATTCTTAAAGGACATAAAAACGGGGGCTATGATTAGTATTTTTCAGAATTTATAAGTACCTTTGCCATGTAGCAGAAAGTGTAAGAGAAAGCTAGCCAAAGTTATGCTATTACGCACACTACCAATATATTATAAGAGAAGCATACTGAATGAAAGAATTTATCATATCTGAAGTAAAGACAGAGACAGCTATATTAGTGGGCCTCATCACAAAGGAGCAAGACGAAGCCAAGACGAAGGAGTATCTTGACGAACTAGAGTTCCTTGCTGATACCGCAGGTGCTGTTACCGTTAAACGATTCACACAGAGAGTGAATGGTCCGAGTGCTGTTACCTACGTTGGTAAAGGTAAGCTCGAAGAAATCAAAGAATATATCAAGCAGAAAGAGGACGATGATGAGCCTATTGGTATGGTTATCTTTGACGATGAGCTATCAGCCAAGCAGATGCGCAATATCGAGCAGGAACTCGGTGTAAAGATACTAGATCGCACCTCACTCATTCTCGATATCTTCGCTATGCGTGCGCAAACGGCTAATGCGAAGACACAGGTTGAATTGGCACAATATCGTTATATGTTACCTCGCCTACAACGCCTATGGACACACTTGGAGCGTCAGGGTGGCGGCTCTGGTTCTGGCGGTGGAAAGGGTTCAGTAGGTTTGCGTGGTCCTGGTGAGACACAGTTGGAGATGGACCGCCGTATCATCCTTCAGCGAATGTCCCTCTTAAAGCAGCGATTAGCCGAAATAGATAAACAGAAAGACAACCCAACGTAAGAACCGTGGGCGTCTGATTCGTGTAGCACTAGTCGGTTATACGAATGTGGGCAAGTCAACAACTATGAATCTGCTTGCCAAGAGTGAGGTGTTTGCTGAGAATAAGCTCTTTGCAACCTTAGACACAACCGTGCGTAAAGTCGTTGTAGAGAATCTTCCCTTCTTGCTTGCTGATACCGTTGGATTCATCCGCAAACTCCCCACAGACTTGGTTGATTCGTTTAAATCGACACTTGATGAGGTGAGAGAGGCCGACTTACTTTTACATGTTGTGGATATTTCTCACCCTGATTTCGAAGAGCAGATACAGGTTGTAAACCAAACGCTCACCGAATTAGGATGTGCTGATAAGCCCTCTATGATTATCTTCAATAAGATTGATAACTATCATTGGATAGAAAAGGAAGAGGACGATCTCACGCCAGCAACCAAAGAGAATATCACCTTGGAAGAACTCAAGAAAACCTGGATGGCTAAGGAACAGGAGCAATGTCTGTTCATCTCAGCTAAGAATAAGGAGAATATAGACGAGTTCCGGGACGTGCTTTACAAGAAGGTGCGTGAGTTGCATGTGCAGAAGTATCCCTACAATGACTTCCTTTATAACATCGAAGAAGAATAATGATTATTGGGCTAATAAGGCTAATAAGGCTAACAACAACAACTAAAACAAAAGAATATGCAATATCGTTCCCTAACACCTGAAGAGATAGACCTTCTAGAGAAGAATAGCTGCTGGGCAGAGGATTGGACTCGTGTGAAGGTCGCTGAGGAAGACTTTCAAGCAAAGTTCTTCCATCGTGTGATGTTTTATGGTGATATCCGATTGGGAAAATGCCAGAAGGATATAGAAATAGCAAAGGATTTCGTTAAGCACTCGGGTATCAACGATGCCACCCTACGCAATGTCACGGTAGGTGATAACTGTTTAATAGAAAAGATAGGGAATTATATCAATAATTACACCATTGGTGACGACTGCATTATCTCAAATGTCTCTGTTATGGAGACAACAGAGGGAGCAACCTACGGAGAAGGCAATCTAATTGCTGTGCTCAATGAGGTAGGTGATGGAAACGTGATACTATTCCATGACTTAAACAGCCAGTTTGCGGCATTCATGGTTAAGCACTTCAATGATAAAGACCTCAAGAATGCAATACGTAGGCTTGTTTCTGAAGAGATAGCCCGCACCAACCCTGACCGCGGAACCATCGGTAATAACGTGAAGATCATCAATACACGTGAGATAACAAACACGGTGATACAAGATGATTGCGAGATATCAGGTGCTAGCCGATTGAGTGATTGCACAATACTTAGTTCAGAGAATGCTAGTGTATTCATTGGTACTGGTGTCATCTGTGAGAACTCGATTATATCAGATGGATCTAGTATTGTAAATAGCGTAAAGATGCAAGATTGTTTCGTAGGTGAGGCTTGCCAGATAGCTAATGGTTTCACCGCCTCACAAAGTGTATTCTTTGCTAATTCATTCATGGCAAACGGTGAGGCTTGTGCTGCCTTCTGCGGTCCTTTCTGTGCCTCACATCACAAGAGCTCACTACTCATCGGTGGTATGTTCTCCTTCTATAATGCAGGTTCAGGAACCAACTTCTCTAATCATGCGTATAAGATGGGACCAATGCACTGGGGAATATTGGAACGTGGTACGAAGAATGCCAGTGGTAGCTACCTGTTAATGCCAGCTACGATAGGAACATTCTCTGTATGCTTTGGTAAGTTAATGCACCACCCAAACACAACAGCTCTCCCCTTCTCTTATCTTATTGCAGAGGCCGACAAGATGTTCCTTGTGCCTGGTCGTAACATAACAACAGTAGGACTTTATCGTGACATACGCAAGTGGCCTAAACGTGATATGCGTCCGCAACAGTCACAGAAGAGTATTGTCAACTTCGATTGGCTGTCACCTTTCTCTGTTGGTGAGATATTAAGAGGAAAGAAGATCTTGGAAAGTCTGCGTCAAGCGAGTGGTGATAACGTATCAGCATACAACTATCACGAATACACCATCAATGCTTCCAGCCTGTGTAAGGGTATCAAATACTACGATATAGCCTTGCGCATCTACATGGGTGCAGTGCTCAAGCGTGCACATAAGTGGGGCTTCTTTGGTAAACCAGAGACCGAAGTCGGTACAGGTAAATGGAATGACTTATCAGGCTTATTACTTCCTGAATCAGAAGAGATGCGTCTTATCAGTGATATTAAGGATGGTACACTTGAAACCATACAAGATGTTATTGAACGCTTTATGGAAATCAACGAGAACTATCGAGTATATCAATGGGCATGGACTTATCGCATGATCCTTGAATATTATGGAATCAAGGAGATTACAGCAGAAGACGATGAACGCATTAAGAAAGACTACGTGAGGCACGTCGTGCATGGATTGCCGAGATTAGGAAAGATGCTCAGAAAGGAGTTTGATATGGGCGATGTGGAGCCAGAAGTATTTGAGTCCTTCGTCAATAGCCTTGATCATGAGATTGACTTTGAGAATTGATAACCAACCTTATATTCAACAACTAAACTATTATGGTATGAGAAAGTATTTCCTTAATCAAATCTACATGAAGGGGATTTGTGTGGGAGCAATGCTTCTACTAACAACCCTTGCGGGACATGCACAACGTTACAACTACGAGAGTGTGCCAAATGATCCTATGCAAACGCGTATCTATACGCTGAAAGAACGGACTGAAGATTTACTTATCAGTAAACAAGGAGAAACCTCGTGTGCAAACTTACATTGCCGTTCGAACTGGGTCACGTAATGACCCAAAGGAGACAACTGGTTTGGCTCACTACTTGGAACACCTTATGTTCAAAGGAACCACCCACTTCGGAACATCTAACGCTGAAGCAGAACGTCCTTATCTAGACTCTATTGAAGCACGATTCGAACAATATCGTCACATCACTGATCCAGTAGCACGCAAGAAGTGGTATCATCAAATTGATTCCATCTCTCAACTAGCTGCTCGTTACAATATTCCTAACGAGTACGATAAGATGATGACCGCTATTGGAAGTTCTGGGACAAATGCCTACACATCGAATGATGTCACTTGTTATGTTGAGAACATCCCTTCAAATGAGATTGACACATGGGCAAAGATAGAAGGTGACAGATTCCAGAACATGGTAATCCGTGGTTTCCACACAGAGCTTGAAGCTGTGTACGAGGAGTATAACATTGGACTGGCAAGTGACTGGCGCAAGATGTATGCAGCTTTGTTTGCAAAGTTATTCCCTACACATCCTTATGGTACACAAACAACGATTGGACTTGGAGAGCACTTAAAGAACCCTTCTATTGTCAATATTAAGAATTACTTCCACAAGTATTATGTACCTAACAATGTTGCTATCTGTTTATCTGGCGACTTGAATCCGGACGAGACAGTGGCAACTATTGATAAATATTTCGGTAATTGGAAACCAAGTGCACATATAGATGTACCACAATATGCAGCTCAACCAGCCATCACAGCGCCTATCGACACAACTGTTATAGGTAAGGAAGCTCCTATGTTCTTCATGGGTTGGCGTGCTGACGCTAGTAACTCTCAACAGATTGATACCCTAGAAGTAATTGGAGAGTTACTATCGAATGGCAAAGCTGGTTTATTCGACTTAGACCTCAATCAAAAGATGAAGGTACAAGAGGTCGGTGCTGGCGTTGCTGATATGAACGATTACTCTGTATTCTATCTCTATGGTCAATCTAAGAAAGGACAAACATTACCAGAAGTTCGTAGTTTGGCATTAGATGAGATTGAGAAGTTAAAGAAAGGACAATTCTCTGACGATTTACTTCCTTCTATCATCAACAACTATAAAAGACATTATTACACACAGCTCGATAACAACCAGTTCCGAGCAAAGCAATTTGTTGATGCATTCATCAATCATAAGAACTGGAAACAGGAAGTAGAAAAGATTAGTCGTATATCTAAACTAACAAAGACTGACATCGTTAGGTTCGCTAACCACTTCTTTGGTAATGACTTTGCGTGTGTTTACAAAGAGCAAGGCAATGACACTACTATTAAGAAGGTGGAAAAGCCAGCCATCACTCCTATCCCTACAAACAACGATAAACATAGTGCGTTCTTGGAGGAGATTGTAAACACAAAGGCTACTCCTATTCAACCTCAGTTTGTTGATTATAAGCGTGACCTGACAAAGGCGACAACAAAGAAGGGCTTACCTATCCTTTATAAGCAGGACACATCTAACGATCTCTTCACGCTGTGCTTTGTTCTTCCTTTCGGTGACGAACACGATCCTAAGCTCGCTTATGCAGCTGAATATCTTGAGTATCTTGGAACTAATAAGCTCACAAACGAACAGATCAAACAACAGTTCTATAAGTTAGCATGCGACTATAGTATATCTGAGAAGAATGAGCGCACCTACATCACGCTTAATGGCTTAAATTCAAATATGCCACAAGCTCTTGCATTACTAAACGATTTACTTAATAATGCAAAGGTAGATAAGCAGGCTTATAACCTCTATGTTGAACAGGTTTTGAAATCACGCAGCGATAATAAAGCTAATCAGCAACAGAACTTTGCGGCTCTGAGAAACTATGCAACGTATGGAGAATACAACCCAACCCGTAATGTTCTTAGTGAACAAGCTCTTAGAGCAATGAATCCACAAGAACTACTAAATATGTTGAAAGGGTTGAAGAACTATAAGCAGACAGTTCTCTACTATGGACCATCAAGTCTAAAGGCTATTGATGAACTTATTAGTAAAACCATTCAATCACCTAAGAAGTTTGCAGAAGTTCCTGCTGCTAAACGTTACGTAGAGCAGACAACACCAAAGAATGAGGTGATTATTGCTCCTTATGAGGCAAAGAATATCTATATGATACAGCTTCATAACGAGAATCAAGATTGGACACCTGAACGTGCCCCAATCATTGCTCTATTCAATGAATACTTCGGTGGTAGCATGAATGCTATCGTCTTCCAAGAGTTACGCGAAGCACGTGGACTTGCTTACTCTGCCTATGCACAATATGATACACCTTATCGTTTAGGTGATAAGGAGAATTTCTACACCTATATTATTACACAAAACGATAAGATGATGGATTGTGTATACGAGTTTAACAAGCTCCTTGATGATATGCCAGTGCGTCAAGCAGGTTTCGATCTAGCAAAACAAAGTTTGATGAAGAGCTTGGCGTCTGCACGTACTACAAAGTACTCTATCCTCACCTCTTACCTTGCAGCACAACGATTAGGACTTGATACCTCGTTAGGCGAAGTTATTTACAAAGCTCTTCCAGCACTACAACTGAAAGATGTAATCGACTTTGAGAAGAAGTATGTAGCTAATAAGCCGTTTAAGTACATCATTCTTGGTGATGAGAAAGAGCTTGATATGAAGGGGCTTGAGAAGATTGCACCTATCAAGAAGGTTACTACAGAAGAAATCTTCGGATATTAGAACAAGGTAAAAGCGAATAAACAAGAAACATACAAAAACATAATAACAAACAAATAGAAAATGCCGCTGTGCCTTATACAACACAGGCACAGCGGGAAAACAAAACATTATGGCAGAATTCAAATATGCACCAATGTTTCAATTGGGCAAGGATGACACCGAGTACAGACTAATCTCTAAAGAGGGAATTAGTGTAGGTGAGTTTGAAGGTAAAGAGATCCTTAAAGTAAGTAAAGAAGCGTTGACGCTCCTAGCACAAGAAGCTTTCCACGATTGTGAGTTTACGCTCCGTCGTGCGCACAATGAGCAAGTTGCGAAGATTCTAACTGACCCAGAGGCTTCAGAGAACGATAAGTATGTTGCTCTCCAATTCCTCCGCAATGCAGAGACGGCAGTTAAGGGTGTATTACCTTTCTGTCAGGATACGGGTACGGCTATCATTCATGGTGAGAAAGGGACAGCAAGTTTGGACTGGTTTCGAGGATGAGGAAGCGCTCTCACGTGGTGTATTCAATACTTTCACAGAGGAGAACCTTCGTTACTCACAGAACGCTCCTCTTAACATGTATGATGAGGTAAACACAAAGTGCAACCTCCTGCACAAATTGATATCGAGGCTGTTGAAGGTGCAGAATATCGATTCGTAATGGTTGCCAAAGGTGGTGGTTCTGCTAATAAGACCTACTTCTACCCAATGACAAAGGCTACCATCCAAAACGAGGGGACGCTGATTCCATTCCTCGTAGAGAAGATGAAGAGTCTAGGTACAGCTGCTTGCCCTCCTTACCACATCTGCTTTGTTATTGGTGGTACATCTGCTGAGAAGAATCTATTGACAGTTAAACTCGGTAGTATTAAGTACTATGATAATCTACCAACTACAGGTGATGAGACAGGTCGTGCTTTCCGTGACATCGACCTAGAAGCTAAACTCCTAGACGAGGCACACAAGATCGGACTTGGTGCGCAGTTCGGTGGTAAGTACCTAGCACATGATATCCGTGTCATCCGCTTGCCACGCCATGGTGCAAGTTGCCCTATAGGTATGGGCGTTAGCTGTTCTGCTGACCGCAACATCAAGGCTAAGATTAACAAAGATGGTATCTGGTTAGAGAAGATGGATACAAATCCAAGTGAGTTAATACCAGAGGAGTACCGCAAGCCAGGAGAGGGCGCAAAGGGCATTGAGATTGATCTTGATAAGGGTATCGATGCTGTACGTGCGGAATTAACAAAGTATCCTGTATCTACACGCGTCAATCTAAAGGGAACTATCATCGTAGCACGCGACATAGCACATGCTAAGTTGAAGGCTCGTTTGGATGCAGGTGAAGACTTACCTCAGTACTTCAAGGATCACCCAATCTTCTATGCTGGTCCTGCTAAGACACCTGCAGGTTATCCTTGTGGTTCAATGGGACCAACAACAGCTAACCGAATGGATCCATACGTAGATGAGTTCCAGAGTCATGGTGGCTCACTCGTTATGTTGGCGAAAGGTAATCGTACGCAAGTTGTTACTGATGCATGTAAGAAGCATGGCGGGTTTTATCTCGGTACGATTGGTGGTGTAGCTGCAGTCCTTTCTCAAAGTAGCATTAAGAGCATTGAATGCGTAGAATACCCAGAACTTGGTATGGAAGCTATCTGGAAGATTACAGTTGAAGACTTCCCTGCTTTCATCCTTGTTGACGATAAAGGGCATGATTTCTTTAAGGAATTAAAGCCATGGACTGGTTGCAGTTGCGATAAATAGGATGTAAGAGAATATACAACTGAAGAGTAATAGCTTTTACAATTTTTCAACGAGATTATTACTCTTTATAAAACTAAGAACAGCATGAAAAGTAGTTGAATACTTACTTCATGCTGTTCTTTTTTATATACTAAATATGAGCTAATCCTTCACTAATGTTGAAACTTCATAACCCATTAGATTACAGGCACAAAAGAATTTAATAACTTCATCACGAATCCATTAAACTAAAGCACAATTATACTTTAACTTAAACTTCATTCGTACTTTAACTTAAACGACGATTGTACTTTAACTTAAACCTCTCTCGTTCTTAAACTTAAACATCAATAGAAGTCCATATACACCTTATATTATAGAAAGGGTTATAAAAGCACTATCGAGGAACAACAAATAATACAAAACAATAGCGTTGAAAACGATGAATATCTTCCCAAAAGGAAGAAGAAAGGTTCTATTTAGTCTCTTTTGTGTTTATATTTGTTAAAAGATGTGTGTACACTATACTATATTACAATAGGATATATTATATTTGCATCTGCAAAACCTAAAGGTACAAAAACAACAACCTAGTATTAGACAACGAAGTCCTAAATACACCCCTAAAGGACCCCTAAGTTAGATAATTTATTAACAAACTCAACTATAATCAATGAGAAAAGGAAAGATTCTCCCAGTAAGTGTTTTCCTATCTTGCTGCTGCCTTAATGCGTTTGCCAGTGGTCATGTCAGTTCATCTGACAATCTCGGCAAAAATATGGTTACAGCAGTTACCAAAGCTACAAGCACAGGTATCTTAGGAACACAACAATCGAATGGTGATGTAAAAGTTAACGGTACTGTCGTTGACAATACCGGTGAGCCAATTATTGGTGCAACGGTAAGAGTAAAGAACTCTCAAAAGTGGTACAGCAACTGACCTTGATGGTAAATTTGAGTTAAGCGTCCCTAAGGGGTTCAACTCTTATCATCAGTTACGTCGGAATGCTTACGCAAGAGGTTCAAGTAACAGGTTCGTCTGACCTGAAGATTACCATGAAAGACGAAGCACACAAGATTGACGAAGTCGTTGTAACCGCTTTAGGTATCAAACGCTCAGAGAAGGCTTTGAGCTATAACGTACAGAAGATCGGTGGCGAACAACTTAGTGCTGTTAAGAACGTAAACTTTGTTAACAGTCTGAATGGTGCTGTCGCTGGTGTGAACATCAACGCTTCAACGTCAGGTGTTGGTGGTGCTACTCGTGTTGTCATGCGCGGTACAAAGTCTATCACCGGTGGTAACAACGTTCTTTATGTAATCGATGGTGTGCCAATGCTCAATAAGAGTGGTGGTGATGTTGGCGGTGGTCGTTACTCAAGCCAACCAAGTGGTGAAGGTATTGCAGATATTAACCCAGACGATATTGAGAGCATCAACGTTCTTACAGGTCCTTCTTCTGCTGCCCTTTATGGTTCCGCTGCCGCTAATGGTGTTATCATGATTAACACGAAACGTGGTGCAGAAGGAAAGGTGAAGGTTGCTGTTTCAAGCAGTATGGAGTTCTCTAATCCTTTTGTTATGCCTGAGTTCCAAAACACTTATGGCAACAAAGCAGGTTCTTTTGAAAGCTGGGGCGATCGTTTAGCAACTCCATCTTCTTACAATCCTAAGAACTTCTTTAACACTGGTCATAGTTACATCAACTCTGTAACATTGACAACAGGTACAAAGACAAATAAGACATATATCTCTGTTGCAACAACCAATGCAACTGGTATATTACCTAACAACAAATACAATCGTTACAACTTTACAGCTCGTAACACAAGCGACTTCCTCAATGACAAGTTACATCTTGATGTAAGTGCTAGTTACATCATCCAGAACACACAGAATATGTATCGTCCTGGTGAGTACTACAACCCATTGACAGCCGTTTACCTTTTCCCACGTGGAGAGGACTGGTCAGCAGTACAGTTGTACAAACGTTACGACGCTTCACGCAAGTTTGCTACACAATATTGGCCTTATGGTGACCAGGGTATGCAGTTGCAAAACCCTTACTTCATTGTTAACGACATGATGACTCCTACAGAGCGTAAGCGTTACATGTTCATGAGTAGCTTGAAGTATGACATTCTTCCTTGGTTAAATGTTACTGGTCGTGTACGTGTTGATAACACTAACACTGAATCAGAGAGTCGTTTCCACGCAAGTGGTCAGGGCATCTTGTATGCAGGTACATACGGTAATGGTATCTATAACCACTCTCAGAGCATTGATCAGCAGACATACTTGGATATGATGTTCAACCTTGATAAGAGCTTCGGTACTGATTATCGCTTAACAGCTAACCTTGGTGCCAGCCTCGAAGACTATCGCTCAAGTGGCGTTGGTTTTGGTGGTCCAATCCTCAAGGTTCCTAACTTGTTCTCTTCTGCAGCACTTGATCCAGTAAATGCGATACCTAATGATTCTGAGTTCCGTAAGCGCAATACAGCTGTCTTTGCTAGTGCAGAGCTCTCTTGGAAGGATATGTTGTTCCTCTCAATGACAGGACGTAACGACTGGAGTTCACTCTTGGTAAATGCAAAGGAACCTTCTTTCTTCTATCCTTCTGTAGGTCTATCAGCCATTGTAACTAAGATGGCAAAACTTCCAGAGTTCATTTCATTCATGAAGGTGAGAGGTTCATATACTGAAGTAGGTTCTCCTATCCCTGATCGTTATCGTGGCGTTACACGCGGAACAGTGACCTACCCTATCTCTAATGGTATTCCTTCTACTCGTACCATCATGCCTTTCTATGACTTCAAGGCTGAAAGAACGAGATCATACGAGTTAGGTTTAGACCTACGTATGTTCAACAACAAATTGAACCTCGATCTTACTTGGTATCACTCTAACACCTACAACCAGACCTTCTTAGCAGAACTCTCTGCAACATCTCCTTATTCTGGTTTGTATATCCAGGCTGGTGACATTGCCAACACTGGTGTTGAAATGTCTTTAGCATATAATGACCATGTTGGTGCTGTTGACTTTGAGTCACGTCTTGTATATAGCCGCAACGTCAATAAAGTAAAGAAGTTGGTTCGCAATTACCATACAGGTATTGACAATCAGGTAATCAACTTTACTGAGACATCAGCTGGTGGTGGTTTCATTCGCGAGGGTGATAGCATGGGTGATGTATATATCACAAAGGTCTTGAAGCGTGATGCTGCTGGCAATATCGCTGTTGGTGCAGATGGTAGCCTTTCTTCTATGGACTTACCAAATGGTCAACGTCTAAAGATTGGAAACACTAACCCTGACTTCACTTTGGGTTGGAGAAACAATATCTCATGGAAAGGTCTTAACCTTTCATTCCTAATCAATGCACGTGTTGGCGGTATCGTAACTTCTGCAACACAGGCTGTTCTCGATCAGTTCGGTGTATCTAAGGCAACAGCAGATGCAAGAGACCGTGGCTATGTAGAGGTTGCTGGTGGACAGAAAGTTGACCCACAGAAATACTACGAGGTTGTTGCAAACCAGCAGCTGATGGGTTACTACTACTACAGTGCAACTAACGTTCGTCTACAGAACGTAAGTCTAAGCTACACATTGCCTAAGACTCTATTAGGACAAGGCTGGCCTGGCGTTACTGTTGGACTCATCGCTAATAACTTATGGATGATTTACAACAAGGCTCCATTCGACCCAGAAGTTGCTGCTTCTACTGGTACTTATGGTCAAGGTAGCGACTATTTCAGTGCTCCTAGCCTAAGAAACATTGGATTTAGCTTGAAACTTAACTTCTAAAAAGAATTTCTCATGAAACGAAATATTAATTCTATTATATGTGTTTCGGCTCTTGCCGCATCACTATTAGCTTCTTGCCAAGCTGACTTTGAGGATATAAACCGTGATCATCGTCAGCCAACAGAAACACAATTGGAACAAGATAACCTAAATGTTGGTGGTTTTGTTACTTCTTTCGAAGAGAGTATCTTCCCTGTAGGTTCTTCTGGTACAGGTTATGTTAACGATTATCAGATTCCTTACACACTAGCAGGTGCATGCTGGATTGGCTATATGGCACCAGCTCAAAATAAGTGGGTTGGACGTGGTTTCCCAAGCTACGCTCTAAAGCCATGGAGCCAGTATACCTACAATGTTATGGCTGGTAATGCCTTCCGTAACTTCCTTGACGTTAAGAAGCGTACTGCTAATGATCCTGAAGGATTAGCAATAGCACAGATTATCAAGGTTGCAGCAGTTCACAAAGCAACAGATACCTTTGGTCCTATTCCTTATACCAAGGCTGGTATCGCTGGTGCTACAACAGCTGAATACGACTCACAAGAAGATGTTTATAAGGCTATGCTAAAAGATTTGGACGACGCTGTTCAGGCTCTTAGCAATGGTGGACATGATGTGTTCCCTAAGTATGATATCATTTACGAGGGAAATTACACTAAGTGGTGTAAGTTTGCTAACTCTTTAATGCTTCGCTTGGCTATGCGCATTGTTTACGCTAATCCAACACTTGCACAGCAATATGCAGAGAAAGCAATCAATAATCCTTATGGTGTAATTGAATCTGCTAAAGACGCTGCACAGCTATCTAAGGGTGCAGGTGTTTCTCTACGAAATCCATTAGTAATCATCAATGGTAGCTACAATGACGTTCGTATGGGTGCAGAGATTGAATCATACCTCAAGGGTTATGATGATCCACGTATTGCGTCTTACTTTGTAAAGTCAAAGAACAATGGTATCGAAGGTTACTATGGCGTTCGTTCAAGTATTCCAAACACAACAGACTACTTGGATAAGACAAAGTCATCTTCTCTCAATGTGCAAGACGCAACACCTATTTACATCATGAAGGCTTCTGAGGTTTACTTCCTACGTGCTGAAGGTGCACTTCGTGGTTGGAACATGGGCGGTGGCTCAGCACAGTCATACTATGACAAGGGTATTGCAACATCATTTGAAGAGAATGGTTTAAGCTCAGCACAAGCAACAGCTTATGCAGCAAATAGTACAGCAAAACCAGCTAACTTTATTGATGCACAACACTCTGAATATAATGCAACTGCAGCCTCTACGATCACTATCAAATGGCAAAGCAGCGATACCTTTGAAAAGAACTTAGAGCGTATCATCACACAGAAGTACCTTGCTATCTATCCTGATGGACAGGAGGCTTGGTCAGAGTTCCGCCGTACAGGATATCCTCGTATATTCCCTTCTGTTCTTAACGCAACAGATTGTGATGTTGATGGAGACCTCCGTCCTACACGTATTCCATACTCAAATGATGAGTACACCAAGAACCTTGCAAATGTTCAGAAGGCTGTTTCATTATTGAATGGACCTGACAATGGTGCAACACGTGTATGGTGGGATAAGAAGAATAAATAACCCTTATAAAGATTATTCAAATGAAGAAATATTATATTTTCGGTCTCTTAGCATTGCTCTTCGCTACTGTTAGTTGTAGCGATTGGACAGAGCCTGCAACAAAGAATATCGACGGACTCTTAGCTGATGCTGATGCTGCACAGGCAAAAGCACATGAGGCCTATCTTGCTAACCTCCGTGCATACAAACAAACTGATCACCAAGTCACCTTCGGGTGGTTTGGTGGCTGGACAGGTGAGAACCCAGCATCACGCTGCCTCTATAATCTCCCTGATAGTACAGACTTTCGTATCTCTTTGGGATGGTTTCTCTAATCTAACCAAGGCACAACAGGCTGACTTGAAGCGTGCCCAAGAAGAGAAAGGTATCCGTGCATTGGCATGTGCTCTTCTTTTCGACATCGGTAAAGGTGTAACCCCTGCACAGCCTAAAGCATCAAAGGATAAAGGTGAAACATGGGAACAATACAACCACAACTACTGGGGTTGGGTAGATGGTGATGAAGAGAAGATCAATGCCGCTATTGTAAAAGTATGCTAATGCGATTTGCGACACTATCTATAAGTACAACCTCGATGGTTTCGATCTCGATGCAGAGCCTTATATCCCACAACCATTCCAGACCAGTAAAGGAGATGTGGCAAGGCGATCGTATGAATCTATTCATCCGCACTATGGGTAAGCGCATCGGGCCAAAGGCTGAGACAGAAGAAGGTAGAAAGAAATTGTTAGTCGTAGATGGTGAGCCTTACTGGTTCTCTGCAGATATGGCTCTCTACTTCAACTACTACATTCTTCAGGCTTACAACTGCTATTCTTACACTGATCTTGACACACGCTTCCAGCAGGTTGCTAACAAATTTGCGTCAAAGCAATCAGCTGAGGAGGTAGCTCGCAAGCTCATCGTAACAGAGAACTTCGAGGCTTACTCTGCTAAGGGTGGTGTAAACTTCACGACTCGTGATGGAAAGACAGTCACATCTTACCTTGGTATGGCTCAATGGCAACCACTAAAGGGACGTAAGGGCGGTATCGGTAGTTACCACATGGAGAAAGATTACGCAGCTAATCCTTCTTACAAGTACCTACGTCAGGGTATCCAGATCATGAATCCTGCTATAAAATAACTAAAACATAAATAGACAAGATGAAACATATATTTCAATTCTTAGGTATCGCTTCTATTGCATGTCTCACATGGTCATGTGCAAATGTAGACTATGATGAGGTGGGCAATGAAGACAAGTTACCCAACGCAATATATATTGATGGCGCAGATGTTGCTCCTATCTCTAAGCTCACTGTAGATGCAGCCGGGTGGTAAAGCTAGCTTCACAGCTCGTGCAGCAAACAGACTATCATCTAATGCTACTCTGAAGTTTGCTGTTGATGAGCAAGAGCTTACAAAATACAATGAGGCAAATGGCACACACTATAAGCTATTGCCTGCAAAGTATTACAGCCTATCAACAGAGAATCTCACCATTGATAAGGCAAATATCTCTAATGGTACTATCGATGTAAACGTTAAGCCACTTGGTGACGATTTAGATGCTTCAACAAAGTATGCAATACCTGTGAAGATTGCTTCAGTTGATGGCGCTAAGCTCTTAGGCTCAAGCTCTGTAAAGATCTTCGCTATCGACCGCGTACTCTATACAACCGCTCTACGTCAGAAGAACTTCTACTTGAAGACCATCTTTCCCAACACCTTACACTGGTTTACACGAGTGGACAATGTCTTACGCTATCAAGCTTGATCGCAACAAAGATAACCAGGCAGTTCTCTCTCCAGACTTCTATTCTCGTGTCACTGCTGATGGTGCTTTGCAGATGAAGGTGGGTGAGACAGACGATCCTAAGGCATTTGCTAAGACAAAGCTACAGCCAGGTAAGTGGTATTACATTGCTTGGGTTTACAAGAACCAGCATGTAAGATGCTACATCAATGGCGTACTTGATAACGAGTTCGACGTACCAAAGGTTGAGACTTTCACTAAGTTGAACATGAGTTGGGGCGCATTCGAAGGGCTATGTTCGTGAGATTCGTCTCTATGACAAGGCACTCACAGCATTCCAGATAGCTGATAACTTGTACATTGAAACTCCTGACAATCCCAGACTTACTCTTCTATGCTCCATTAGACAAGAAGACTGGTATCAAGGATGTATCAAAGAAGCAGAATACTATCAAGGTTTATGTTCCAGGTTCTGGTGATGGTACAGAGTATGACCAAAGCCTTATAACATGGTCGAATGAGAAGTTCCCAGAATAAACATTCAATAAGTAACTAAGCAATATGAAAAAGAACATATATATTATAGCAGTTGCACTCGCAGCTACAACCTTTACGGGTTGTAGCCACGATTACAACTATGATGGCGAGTACGATATCCCAGGTTATTTCCATGGCTCTGACCCACGAAACAACTTGGTTTACTTCCCAACTAATGTTCAGGAATATACCAACGACTTCGTTGGTGACATCCCTGTGGGTGAGAATAGTCACACTTTCAACTTCACAGCAAACATTAGTCGTAATCTTACTAACGCTACTAAGATTCAGGTGGCATTAGCAGCTGACGCTCCATTGTTGGCTACTACTTACAAAGACTATCAGGTTGCTACTGCTGATCAGATATCTCTTCCTAACAACGGAGTATTTCGACTTTGCAACTGGCACTACTCAAGTAAACATACCAGTCACTGTAAATAATCTCCAGAAGATTACCAAACCAACAGTCGTACCAGTACGTATTACGCCTTCAAGTGCTGACTTGAAGAATCCATCAACAAACCAAGCAGGACTATGCTTACATCGTTATTCAACCTAAGGATGTATGGACTGCTAAGCTTATTGGTGAAGGTGGTATAGCAAAGATTGGCGCTTCTTCTACGACATATACAAGTGGCACAACATTGAATATCCAATTTGCTACAACCAAGCAGCTTACTGAAGATTGCAAGGTAGGACTAGAGCGTGACAACTCTCTCTTCAAGAGTGAGGGCAATGCGAAGCTTGCTCCTGAGGGTATCGCTGTCGCTTCACAGGTAAGTGCAAAGAACTTATCAGATGTGCAAACTACCGTAACATTGCAGCATCCAGAGAAGTTCACAGCAGAGGGATTATACATCCTTCCAATGCGTGCAGTATATTATGACAAGGCTGGTAACAAGCATTACATCCAAGGCGGTGAGGTGCTCATCCCTATTAATGTAGCTGATATCCACTTCGAGGCATCATCTTCAACTCCATCAGGTAGCAAAATATCTAGTTCAGATTACACTATCACTACTTCTAGAGACTTCTCTTATGGATCAATAGAAGATATGTCAGATGAAGATACTGAGCAGTACACTTATCTCCCACAAGGTACAACTGACCTCACTATCGATTTGAAGCAAACAACAAGTGTAAAGGGTATAAGCCTAGGAATATTTGTCAACGAAGATTATGCTTACTATCCTGATTACGTAAAGGTTTATGGTAGTACCGATGGTTCTAACTGGAAACTCATGTCTGACAAGATTACGATGAACCAAACAACCTGGAATGACATCGTTGCTACGAAGACTACAAACGTACGCTACCTAAAGATTGAGTACCACACACCTGAGGCATTTGGCTCATTGTCAGAGATTGAAATCTTTAAGTAATTCCGATAATAAGTAAACATCCTCACAGGTGTTTACAACAAGCAAGAACAAGAGGCTGTATCGCTTCTCTTACCACTACAATAAGTGGATAATGAGATGAGATACAGCCTCTTTTGCGTCATCTCTAAACAACACATATGTGTTACCACTCATTACACATATGTGTTACCATGCGTGACACATATGTGCTACTACTGTGACACGTATGTGCTATTCATTGCTACACATAGGAGAACCAGAAGTATCATCAGTATGATACTACAAAGCGACCATCAATCGAATGGGATAAAAGATAGGTTCTCCTGCAAACAAAGAAACGCCCTTCTTGAGTTGAGATAAGCGTTATCTCGCATCAAGAAGGGCGTTTGCTCTATTCAAGACAGACGCAGTCTGCCGCTCTCCTACTCTACCAAACGATAGAGACCAACCTCACTAATGGTGGGGATATCACGTACTTGATGAAGTACCAAACGTACTTCTTTCGCTGTTTGAGGAGCAAATTTCAGCAGGCGCTTATGCCCTATCGTTGTACCTTCTGTCACCTTCTTCCATTGTCCTTTGGCATCTTTTACCTCCAATGAGAACTGCTCTACTCGCTGTCCCCTTTCGGATATCTTCTTGCACAGAAAGCACATTGAATGTCGCTGGTTGCTTGAGTTTAAAAAGGAACACAGCCGTACCCTTTTTCATATTCGGACGGACGGATGTATCGTAATTATCATCTATCAGATTCTGACCTTTACCCTCTAGTAACTGACAAGTAACTTTCGCATTCGCTAAAAGGTTATGCTTAAAAGTAGCATCATATAACTGACGGAAAACCACGAAGGCTCTTCACATCTGCCTCCGCAAGCTGACCTTCCTTATTCGGAGGGAGATTCAAGAGTAAAACTCCATTCATTCCAACTGATGAGAAGTAGATATTCATCAACTCTTTGGGAGTCTTTACCTGATTGTCCTGCTCCTTATGATAGAACCAACCTGGGCGTATGGACACGTCAATCTCTGCAGGATACCATACGAGAGACTTTGCTTTCTCAATGACTTTCCGACTTCCCAAATCCTCTCCACGCATATCGCCAACAGGCTGAGTCAGCATTTCCTGTTGAGAGTTCTTAGCTATGGCATCCTGGTCGAGATTGTCCTTTGGAACAACGCTCCACTCCATTTCACGACCTTTACCAGTCTCAGTTCCAACCCAACGAACGTCTGGTCCCATCACAGCTATCACCGCATCGGGTTGTAATTTGCGAATGACTTCATACCAACGCACAAAGTCATAGTGCTGCTTCTTACCGTTAGGTCCTTCACCGCATGCACCATCAAACCATACTTCACTCACCTTTCCATATTGCGTGAGTAACTCTGTCAGTTGCTTAACAAAGTAATCGTTGTATTCCTCTGTACCATAGAGCTTAGAGTTACGATCCCATGGCGAGAGGTAAACTCCAAATGACATTCCATACTTATGACAGGCATCACTGACCTCACGAACCACATCGCCCATTCCATTCTTCCATGGCGACTGCTTCACACTATGGTCAGTATAAGCTGAAGGCCATAAACAGAAACCATCATGATGCTTACATGTAAGGATGGCACACTTGAATCCCTGCCTCCTTTCAACTCACGTATCCATTGGTCAGCATCCAGGTTAGTTGGATTGAAGATCGCTGGAGACTCCGTTCCATCGCCCCACTCCCTGCCTGTATAAGTATTTCACACCCATAATGCAAGAAAGCTGTCAACTCCTGTCGTTGCCAGTTGAACTGACGAGCGGAAGGAACAACATTTGCAGCTTTCTTAACAATGTCTGCGGGCGAATCAGATGGATTAATAACAACAAAATTATGCTCCTGAGCATGCGCTACAGGGAGCAATGCAGGCATACAAAACAAGCAAGAACTTGCAATCGTAGCCCTCAGAATTTTCGAGTAGGCTTTATTCTGCATACGAATAGGTAATTGATTGTAAATTAATTTATGTATTACTTCCCCGCAAAATTTACGACATTATCCTTAGATAATCAAACTATGCTATCACAAAAAGCATATAAAGACTCTTAAAAGCGGAACTAGCAATAATAAACGACAAATAGCCTAGAAATAATACATTTAATTGATAAATTATAGTTAAATATTTCCATAAGTATAAGTAAATTTGTAACTTTGAATCCACTTTAAAAGACATCCAAATAAACGAAATGAATCTAAAGACTAAGAACCAAATGACGGTAGACCAAAACCAAAGCAAGCAGCATAGTCCAGCGACATGGGTACCAACACTTTACTTCGCAATGGGTATGCCTTTCGTTGTTCTCAATATGGTTTGCACGTTAATGTATAAAGGTATGGGAGTATCTGATGCTCAAATTACCTTTTGGACATCACTCATCATGCTTCCATGGACATTCAAACCTGTATGGAGCCCATTCCTTGAAATATACAAAACAAAGAAGTTCTTTGTTGTACTCACACAGATACTTACGGGATTGTTGTTCGCATTAGTAGCCTTTTGCGTTACACCTTCCTTCTTTCTTCGCAATCACCATTGCCATGCTTGCAGTAATAGCAATGAGTGGTGCCACACATGACATTGCTGCTGACGGAACCTATATGTCAGTACTTTCTAATGAGGAACAAGCACGCTGGATAGGCTGGCAAGGAGCCTTCTATAACATTGCAAAGATTGCAGCAACAGGTGGATTAGTATATCTTGCAGGTAGTCTCATCAAAATATTCGGCGTTACGAAGGCATGGACATTCATCATGCTGATTATTGCTATCATAATGGTTTCTATTGGTATCTACCATTATTTCATCCTTCCGAATCCAAAGAAAGAGGCACAAGAAACACCTCAATCTCTTAGTGACTCATTAAATGAACTACTCAAAGTATTCATTGATTTCTTCAAGAAGCCACATATTCTATACTATATCTTCTTCATCATTCTGTATCGTTTTGCAGAAGGTTTTGTCATGAAGATTGTCCCTCTCTTCCTTAAAGCACCCCGTGCTGAACAAGGTCTAGGGCTTACCGAGCAAGAGATTGGGCTTTGCTATGGAACATTCGGAGCTGCTGCTTTTGTCATCGGTTCTATCCTTGCTGGCTATTACATTGCTCATAGAGGATTGAAGAAGAGCTTATTTTCCCTCGCATTAGTATTTAACATCCCCTTTATAGCCTACACGCTCTTGGCTATTTATCAACCAGAAAACTTGATATGGATAGGTGGGGGTATCGTAATGGAGTACTTCGGATATGGCTTCGGATTTGTAGGATTGTCATTATTCATGATGCAACAGGTTGCGCCTGGTAAGCATCAAATGGCGCATTATGCCTTCGCCAGTGGTATTATGAACCTAGGAGTAATGTTGCCAGGTATGCTAAGTGGACTCTGTAGTGACATTCTTGGTTATCGCAGATTCTTTATCTTTGTTTTGATATGTACCATTCCCAGCATTACTAATTACATGGTTCGTACCTTTCACTTATCCAGATACAACAAAGAAAGATAAAGGCTTAACAAGCCCTTAAATAACAAATAGAACATTCAAACAAAATAATTAAAACCAAAACTTATGAGATTAATCATAGAACCCGATTACAATCAGTTATCTAAATGGGCAGCTAATTATGTTATCGAACGTATCAATGCTGCAAAGAATCAAGCTAAACCTTTTGTACTCGGTCTGCCTACTGGTTCATCACCAGAGGGTATGTATGCAGAGCTAGTGAAAGCTTACAAAGAAGGTAGAGTGAGCTTTAAGAACGTTATAACATTCAATATGGATGAGTATGTGGGACTACCTGAAAGTCATCCACAGAGTTATCACTCATTTATGGCAGAGCATCTTTTCAATCACATTGATTGCCCCAAAGAGAACATCCATATACTTAATGGTAATGCAGAGGATCTACAAGCTGAATGTCAGCACTATGAGGACATGATTCGTGAAGCAGGCGGTATCGATCTCTTCTTAGGTGGTATTGGTCCTGACGGACACATTGCCTTCAACGAACCAGGTTCATCCCTTCGCTCACGTACTCGTATCAAGACACTGACATCTGACACTCGTATCGCAAACTCTCGATTCTTCGATAATGACCCAGAGAAGGTTCCTGCACATGCTTTAACAGTAGGTGTTGGTACAGTCATGGACGCAAAAGAGGTCCTAATCCTTGTAAATGGTCATAACAAGGCTGAGGCTCTTCACGCTGCTGTTGAGGGAGGTATCACTCAGAAATGGACTATCAGCGCCCTTCAGATGCACGAGCACGGAACAATTGTATGTGATGAGTCTGCAACAGACAAGTTGACTGTTGAAACATATAAATACTTTAAAGATATAGAAAAGGAGAATCTATAATGAAACTAAATCTAAGTTCACAAATCGTACTAAACCAAGTTCCTAAAGAGTTTTATCACCCATCAACTGCTATCGAGAGATCAGAGATTACGCGCTTTGAGAAAGTGCCTACTGATATATTCCCTACCATAGAAGAAGGTGCTGCCGATATAGCAAATCAACTTGAAACAGAGATTAAGAAGAGAGAACAAGAGGGACGACAACTCGTCATAGGTATCGGCTCTGGCTCATCTCTCACACCAATATTTGAGGAGCTTATCAAGCGTCATAAGGCTGGCAAATTGAGCTTCAAGAATGTTGTTATGTTTAATGCTTACGAGTACTTCCCACTGAATGCGGAGAATGTAAATCGTAGTATCAATCAATTGAAGCAGCGCTTCCTTAATCATATAGATATCGAGGAGAAAAACATCTATACATTAGATGGTACGATTGCTCAAGACAAAGTACAAGAACATTGCCGTGCCTACGAACAGCGCATTAAAGAGCTTGGAGGACTTGATGTAATCTTATTGGGTATTGGTCGTATGGGTAATATTGCGACCAACGAACCAGGTTCTAGTCTCACCTCTGCATCACGCCTTATCCTCATTGATGAGACTGCACGCGAAGAGATGAAGATGAGTTTTGGTTCACAAGAAACCGTTCCTCCATGCTCTATCACTATGGGTATTAGCACTATACTTGCCGCTCGCAAGATTTTCTTAACAGCATGGGGCGAGGAAAAGGCAGATATCATCAAGAAAACTGTTGAGGGTAAGATTAGTGAAACAGTACCTGCATCCTACTTACAAACACATAATGATGCTCATGTAGTAATCGACCTCTCTGCTGCAGCAAAACTTACTCGCATCCAGCATCCTTGGCTTGTTGCTTCATGCAAATGGACCGATAAGTTAGTACGCTCAGCATTGGTATGGTTGTGCCAGATCACTGGTAAACCAATCCTTAAGTTAACGAATAAAGACTACAATGAGAATGGTCTTAGTGAGTTATTAGCACTCTATGGTTCAGCTTACAATGCTAATATTAAGATCTTTAATGACCTTCAGCATACTATCACAGGATGGCCAGGTGGTAAGCCTAATGCCGACGACACCTATCGTCCCGAGCGTGCTAAACCATTCCCGAAGAGAGTAATTGTATTCTCTCCACACCCTGATGATGATGTTATCTCAATGGGAGGAACTCTCCGTCGTCTAGTACAACAAGGTCATGATGTACATGTAGCTTATGAGACATCGGGTAACATTGCCGTTGGAGATGAGGAAGTTGTACGCTTCATGCACTTCATCAATGGCTTTAACCAAATATTCGGCAATGAGCAAGATGAGGTTATCAAGTCTAAATACAAAGAGATTAAGAACTTCTTGAAAAGGCAAGAAGGAAGGTGATATCGACACACAAGATGTACGCACAATCAAGGGACTTATCCGTCGTGGAGAGGCTCGCACAGCTTGTACATTCAATCAGATTCCACTCGACCACGTACACTTCTTGGATCTTCCTTTCTATGAGTCTGGTAAGATCGAAAAGCTCCCAATGAGCGAGGCTGATGTAAACATTGTTAGAGACCTCATCACTAAGGTGAAAACCTCATCAGATTTATGTTGCTGGTGACTTGGCTGACCCTCATGGTACACATCGTAAGTGTACAGATGCAGTACTTGCAGCTTTAGACCTTGAGAAAGAAGCTAAAGCAGAGTGGCTAAAGGATTGTCGCGTATGGATGTATCGTGGTGCATGGGCAGAATGGGAAATTGAGAACATAGAAATGTGTGTGCCTATCAGCCCTGAAGAGCTACGTGCTAAGCGCAACTCTATCCTCAAACACCAGAGTCAAATGGAAAGTGCTCCATTCCTCGGAAACGATGAGCGACTCTTCTGGCAGCGTTCGGAAGACCGCAATCGTGGAACAGCAAAACTCTACGATGATCTCGGTTTAGCTTGCTATGAAGCAATGGAAGCATTCGTCGAATATAAGATTTAGCATTTAGGACAGCTGTAATTAAAAGAGACTCTTTGAATTACATTGTTCTAAGAAATAACACTGTACCTACCTGCTAAGGGTAGGTACAGTTTATACAACCCCCAATATAATCATGTTCTTATCGATTAGAACAGTGATTATTACTAAACAAAACAATCAAAAACTTCCCCATTTAACAAAAATGAGAAAGCATATTATCTTTTCACTTATTCTCTCTTTGTCATGTTTGACAGGGTATGCAAAGACTATCCAAACACCTAAAGATGATGGTGAATTTAGAACCGTTGTCTTTGACGGAGCTCATAGCACCGTCCCTTACCGCATCCCTGCAATTACAGAAACACGCAAAGGAACTTTATTAGCAGTATGCGACTATCGCTTAAACCATAGTGATATAGGATGGAACAATCGCAATGGTTTATGGCAGATTAACGTTGTTATGAAGACCAGCCAAGACTTTGGTCGAACTTGGTCAGACTCTGTTTGCGTTGCACGTGGCAATGAACATGCAACTAACCCTGTACGTGCTGCCTTTGGAGACCCAAGTATTGTAGCAGATAGAACATCTGACAATGTCCTCCTACATTGCGTTGCGGGAAAGTCAGGATACCAGACAGCAACCCGACAGAATCCACAACATGCTGTATTCTTCCATAGTAAGGATGGTGGTAAGACATGGGACAATGGTATTGAACTAACCGAGATGATACATGGTCTTTATGATGGGAAACTACCCAACGGAGGCAAACCTGATGGTATATTCCTTACATCAGGTAAGATTATGCAAGCCGCTATATACGTAAAGGTAAGTTCTACCGCCTTTATATAGCACATCCAATCAGACAAAAAGGTGTGGATATCTGCGGTACATTTGTTATCTATTCAGATGACTTCGGATATACTTGGCATACCCTTGGTAATCCTTCTGTCGCTCCTTCAATAGCACAAGATGAATCAAAGCTAGAGGAGTTACCTGATGGTAGTGTATTACTTAGTTGCAGGAATGTATATGGTGGAAGACGATTCAATGTGTTCACATATACCAATGCAAAAGAGGCTACTGGGTCATGGGGCAAAGAAGTAATGCCAGAGAACATGACCGCTAAGGAAGTAAATGCATGTAATGGTGGTATCCTCATCGTACCAGCTAAGAGGAATATTGATGGCAAACAACTCTTCGTCGCCCTACAATCTGTCCCTCTCAGCGCAAAGCGTGATAGCGTTGGTTTCTATTATAAGGAAATAGCTCGTTATGCCGATTACTCAACAGCAGCAGCACTTGGAAAGAATTGGAAGAAAGGACTACGTGTAACTGACGAGTCTTCTTGTTACTCCACAATGGTTAATATGTCTAACCATCGCATAGGCTTCCTTTACGAAGTTCGTGGGCAAAATGATGGCTATGACATAGAGTTTGTTAGTCTCTCATTGAATGACATCACAAACGGAGAATACACGATTCTTCCACACGTTGACCGCACGCAATTCCTCAAAGATGCAGCTCTTGCAAAGAAAGGAAAGACCCAACCAAGAAATAAAAGCAATATAAGAAAGAAATAAGAACAGACTTTTATACTATCCATTTATTATCAAGATATTGACATGAGAAAAATATTCAGCATTCTTTGTGGTATATTACTTCCTCTATCCTCATTGGCTCAGACTACCACTCCTGAGTGGCAGAGTCAATACAGCACAGGACTGAACAAGTTAGAACCACACGCTTATGTGATACCTTACTCATCTGTTACAGCATTGCAGCAACCTGGTGGTTACGAACATTCCACCTACTATATGTCGCTCAACGGAAAGTGGAAGTTCCATTGGAATAGAAACCCCGAGCTACGCCCAAAGAACTTTTATCAACCTGACTTTGCCGTACAGGGATGGAATGACATCAATGTTCCAGGCAACTGGGAACGACAAGGTTACGGCTTACCTATATACGTCAATGAGACATACGAGTTTGATGATAAGCTCTTCAACTTCAAGAAGAACCCACCTCATGTACCATCTGCAGAGAATGAAGTAGGCGACTATCGTCGTACATTCACTATACCTGCTGCATGGAAGGGACGCCGTGTCGTTCTATGCTGCGAAGGTGTTAAATCATTCTTCTACCTATGGATCAATGGGCAATATGTTGGTTACAATGTAGGTGCGAAGATGCCTTCTGAATGGGATATAACCAAGTACCTTAATGACAAGGGTGACAATGTAATTGCGATGGAAGTTTATCGTTGGAGCTCTGGTTCTTACCTCGAATGCCAGGACTATTGGCGTATCAGCGGTATTGAACAGGATGTTTATCTCTACTCCACACCTATGCAATACATTGCAGACTATAACACAACTGCTTCTGTTGACAAACAGACGGATGGCAGCTACAATGGTACTTTCAGTCTAACTACCAATATTAAAGGAACAGGAGCTGCTTCTGTCAATTACACCTTAACGGATGACAAGGGCAACAAAGTGCTCTCCGAAGATAAGACTGTAAACCCGAAAGATGCCGATGCTATCGTAAACTTCACCACAAAGGATGTACAGAATGTAGCTGCATGGAGTGCTGAGCACCCTAATCTCTACACGTTACTTATCACCTTAAAGGATAAAGATGGTAATATTACAGAGCAAACTGGTAGTAAGATAGGATTTAGGACTATCGAGATAAAGAACAAACAACTCTGTATCAATGGTACGCCTATTCTTATCAAGGGAGCCAATCGTCACGAACATTCCGAGCGCGGTCGCACCGTCAGCAAGGAGCTCATGGAACAGGATATTCGTATGATGAAACAGAACAACATCAACCTGGTTCGTTGCTCTCACTACCCTAACGACGCTTATTGGTATCAGCTTTGTGACAAATACGGATTATACGTTATCGATGAAGCAAACATCGAGTCACATGGTATGGGATATGGCAAAGAGTCATTAGCAAAGGACAGTACATGGCTCAAGGCACACATGGATAGAACTCGCCGTATGTATGAACGCTCTAAAAACCACCCTAGTATCATCATCTGGTCATTAGGTAATGAGGCTGGTAATGGCACTAACTTCGAGCACACATATCGCTGGCTAAAGAATACTGATAAGACTCGCTTGATACAATACGAGCGTGCGGAAGAGAACTTCAACACGGACATCTATTGCCCAATGTATCGTTCACTTGATCACATGAAGGCATACGCTAAACGCACTGACACCACTCGCCCTTACATCATGTGCGAGTATCTTCACGCTATGGGTAATAGCTGTGGTGGCATGAAGGACTATTGGGATTTGATTGAGAAAGAACCTATCTTGCAAGGTGGAAGTATATGGGACTGGGTGGATCAGTCGTTCCGTGAGGTAGATAAGAATGGTAACTGGTATTGGAGCTATGGTGGCGATTATGGACCAAAGGATGTTCCTAGCTTCGACAACTTCTGTACGAATGGTTTGATAGCTGCCGATCGCACGCCTCATCCACATCTTGCAGAGGTGAAGAAGATTTACCAGAACATTAAATCAGAGCTTGTATCAAACGATAAAGAGATAACGATTAAGGTAAAGAACTGGTTTGATTTCACCAATCTCAATGATTACCAGCTTAACTGGCAGATTGTTGATGAGAACGGAAAGGTGCTCTCTAAGGGAACAAAGAACGTGGATTGCGCTCCTCATGAAACAACGACTATCACCTTCCCTGCTGTTAACTTGAAGGCAACTACCGAAGCCTTCCTTGATCTCGCATGGCAACCTGTCAATGACGGATTGGTTATCACAAAGAATGATGTAGTTGCTTACGATCAGTTCACACTGAAACAAGCAGCGAACTGCACCACATATCTCCCTCGTGAGAAGCAGCGCACAAGTTATAAGGTGGATGAGAAAACAGGCGAGTTAACCTCTTTGAAGAATGGAAACAAGGAATATCTTGCTACCCCACTCTGCCTTAGTCTTTATCGTCCAGCAACCGATAACGATGGACGTGACCAATTCGGACTTAGACTCTGGCGTGAGGCTGGACTTGATTCTATCACGCAAAAGGTAACGAAGATTACGCATAAAAAGGACGTAACGAGCGCAGAGACCGAGATTATCGGTAAGAAGGGTAACGTCATTGGAACAGCTCTCTTCACTTATCAACCACAAAAGGATGGTGCGTTGGCTGTATCAGTAACCTTCAACCCAGACACTGCAATCATCAAATCGCTTGCTCGCATTGGACTAACCTTCCGCATGAATGACGACTTCGGAAAGGTTGAATACGTTGGTCGTGGTGATGTTGAGACTTACAACGACCGCAAGCAAGCAGGATTGATTGGGCATTACAACACCACTGCAGAGGCTATGTTCCACTATTATGTGAAAGCCACAAGCAACGGGCAACCGCACTGATGTGCGATGGGTGAAGTTCTCTGACACAAAGAACCAACTGATGGTTGCAGCGCAGCAACCCTTCCAGTTCTCTGTAATACCATTCTCTGATAGTGTTGTCGATCGTGCTACTCACATCAACCAACTCTATCGTGATGGAAAGGTAACAGTACACTTAGATGCACTGCAAAGCGGTGTTGGTACTGCAACCTGTGGTCCTGGTGTTGCCGAGCAATATCGTGTTCCAGTTAAGCGAACAACCTTCAGCTTCGTTCTCTATCCTTTCGCCAAATAGTGTAAGCGATTAGAACGACATTAACAACAGCCCTATTCCTTTCCTCTTACCATCATTCGGAGGAAAAGAATAGGGTTTTTCAGTCCCCTAACATTCCTTACGAACGACTTTACTAAGCCCTCCTTTAAAAGGAGAGGATATGCCTAGACAGATTATTAAGGTATATTAGGATCGGCAGACAATAGTCCCTCGCTACCCTTTTAGAGTTAGTATTCAATCGAACGAGTAATACCATGATGACTGCTTGCCTATAAGATGTATCAAATTCTACAGACGTGTAGAACGAATTATACAAGGCTGTATAACTAATTATACATACGTGTATAACTGATTATACACACGTGTATAACTAATTATACAAGCGTGTATAAAATTGTAGGAAAGGGCTTTCAGCGATCGTACTTAACCTTTCTAATGGAAGAGACACCTATTGGAGAGCAATTAGAATACGAACTATTGAATAACGACAATAAAGCTATTAGCAGAGGAGGAGGAACTCTTCTCCATTTGAGAAAGGCATATCTTTGATGCGAGAAGGGCGTTTCCTTGATGTGAGGAAACGCCCTTCTTAAATAGAAGAAAGCCTCTGTTGCTCTACAGAAAGCTTCTGTATTTGTAAGTTCTTAATAGATTAACTCAATGAAAGACACTCGTGTAATTCAACAGGAACCAGACTATAATCCCCAATAGAACAAGGGTTATAGTTAATCGGAAAAGACAACTCGTTATCTTCTTAATCAATATTACACCAACGACTAAAGCCAATAACAAGCCTAAGAACTGTTCGAAGTGTTCCATCTCTACAACATCATAGATTCCTACTTGAAACAAATGCCTGAAAGTTCATCGGGATAGGCGTCTCAAATTCCATGCGCTGATGTGTTACAGGATGGTAGAAACAAAGAACATAAGCGTGCAAACATAGTCGGTGCAAAGGATCATCACCATTGCCATACTTGACATCACCGCAGACTGGATGCCCCATATCGGCTGAATGCACACGTATCTGGTTCTTCCTTCCTGTTTCCAAACGATATTCAACAAGACTATGACGCACTGTTCTATCTAACACATGAAAATGAGTAACGGCATACTTACCGCCATTATCCACTGGAGAACTATAAGTGACATAAGCCTTATTATCCTTCAGCCAGTTGGCAATCGTGCCTTCATCGTTCTCCATCTCACCACTGACAACAGCCACATAGCGGCGGTCATAGACGATATTATGCCAATCTCTCTCCAAGAGCTGTTCGGTCTGCATATCCTTAGCATATATCATTAAGCCCGAAGTGTCACGGTCCAAACGATGCACAACATGCGCTGTACACTTCTGTCGAGACTTGTGGAAATAATTGTCCAACACGGCTTTTACATTTAGAGCAGAGTGACCAGCTGCCATTGAGAGGATACCTATGTTCTTCTCAATCACAACTAAGAAGCGATCCTCATAGACTATCTTCACGTAACGACTACGGAACAGATCGTTCTTCTTACTCTTACTTACTGAAACCTTGTCGCCAGCTCTTAGCGGATAATCAAACTGCGTTACGCACTTGCTGTTAACCTTTATACCTCGGTTCTGCAACGTTGCTTTCACCTTACTCTTACTCTCGCTGAGGTTAGCTAACAGCCATTCCAGCAATGGAGCATTATCTCTTACCTTATAATGCTTATACTTCTCTTGTGTATATGGGTTCTTTCTTATCATCAGGGTGCAAATGTACGAAGAATAAGTGATACATCTATTAAATCGGTAGAAGAAATTACTTCCCATAGGCTACACGCCAACCTCAATAACTATTACCTATCAATAACAATTCTTCTCAAGGCTTGAGAAGAAAGCAAGAGATTTGGGGAAATGGAATAAAAGTAGTACCTTTGCAGCCAAATTATTATATAATAAGGTATTAGAAAAAGATGATTACACTTTCAAACCTTGCTATCCAATTCGGCAAGAGAGTTCTCTACAAAGACGTTAATCTAAAGTTTACACCAGGTAATATATATGGAGTTATCGGTGCTAATGGCGCAGGTAAGTCAACATTACTTCGTGCAATATCAGGCGATTTAGAGCCTAACAAGGGAACTATTGAGCTTGGTCCAGGCGAGAGATTGTCGGTATTGGAGCAGGATCACTTTAAATATGACGAGTACAAAGTGATGGATACTGTCCTCATGGGACACGATAGTCTTTGGCAGAATATGAAGGAGCGTGAGGCGCTATATGCCAAGCCAGAGATGACAGAAGAGGATGGTAACCGCGCTGCCGACCTAGAGTTAAAGTTCGCAGAGATGAATGGCTGGGAGGCAGAAAGCAATGCCGCACAACTTCTTCAGAACCTCGGTATTAAAGAGGAGCTACATGAGAAGCAGATGTCAGAGCTATCAAATACAGAGAAGGTGCGCGTTATGTTGGCGAAAGCATTGTTTGGTAAGCCAGAGAACTTACTACTTGATGAGCCTACTAATGACCTTGACCTTGATACCGTGGAATGGCTTGAGGACTATCTAAGTGAGATTGACGAGCATCAGACGGTGTTAGTTGTTTCACACGACCGTCACTTCTTGGACACTGTTAGTACACAAACGATTGATATCGACTTCGGCAAAGTTACAGTCTTTGCTGGTAATTATTCGTTCTGGTATGAGAGCTCACAACTTGCATTGAGACAAGCTCAGAACCAGAAAATGAAGGCTGAAGAGAAGAAGAAACAACTTGAGGAATTCATCCGCCGGTTCTCTGCTAACGTTGCAAAGAGTAAGCAAACTACATCTCGAAAGAAGATGTTGGAACGTCTAAACGTTGAAGAGATCCGCCCTTCAAGTCGTAAGTATCCAGGCATCATATTCAGTATGGAACGTGAACCGGGTAACCAGATTCTAGAGGTACAAGACCTTAAAGCAGTTGATCCAGACGGCACTGTATTGTTCGATCACGTAAACTTCAACATAGAAAAGGGGCAAAAGGTCGTATTCTTGTCACGCAATCCAAAAGCAATGACAGCTCTCTTTGAGATTATTAATGGTAATCGAAAAGCAGACGAAGGAACGTACAACTGGGGTGTTACTATTACAACAGCTTACCTCCCACTAGACAATACTGAGTTCTTTAATTGTGACCTAAATCTGGTCGACTGGCTATCTCAGTACGGTCCAGGTAATGAGGTTGCTATGAAGGGATTCTTAGGTAGAATGTTGTTCAAACAAGAAGAGGTTGAGAAGAAGGTAAACGTCCTCTCGGGTGGAGAAAAGATGCGTTGTATGATTGCCCGTATGCAATTACAGAATGCAAACTGCCTCATCCTTGATACGCCAACGAACCACCTTGACCTCGAAAGTATCCAAGCATTCAACAATAACTTGGTTAGTTTCAAGGGTAATATCCTGTTTAGTTCACATGACCACGAGTTCATCAACACTGTTGCTGATCGTATCATCGAGTTGACACCAAGTGGTACTATCGATAAGTTAACCACTTACGACGACTATATCCATGATGAACAAATCAAGGAACAGAGGGCTGGCATGTACTAAAGACATCCAACATGGCATACAATTTGTAGGTGTATACCACGATTAATAGTACTTTAATATGAGCAAGAAAGAAAAGAAAATAAACATAGAAGGCGAAGAGTTGGAAAAGAACTATGATGAGTCTACTATGAACGAAGAGAATACACAGGCTGAAGATAACAATGAAAAGGATTCTTCAGAGGAATCTTCTTCAGAAGAAAAGACTGATCCTATAGCCGCTGCACAGAGTGAGGCTGAAGCATGGAAGGACAAGTATATCCGTTTAGTAGCCGAGTTTGACAACTATAAGAAAGCGTACGTTAAAAGAGAAGTCAGAGCTAATCTTAAATGGAAGTGAGAAGACTATCTCCTCTATCTTACCTATTTTAGACGACTTCGAACGTGCTCTTTCTGACAAGACAGAAGACCCAGTAGCTATCAAAGAGGGCTTTGAACTCATCTTCAAAAAGTTCCTCAAGACACTGGAGACACTGGGAGTAAAGAAGATTGAAACAAACGATACGGACTTTGATGTTGATTACCACGAAGCTATTGCCATGGTTCCTGGCATGGGAGATGCCATGAAAGGAAAGGTAATAGACTGTGTTCAAACAGGATATACATTGAATGATAAGGTTATCCGACACGCTAAGGTAGCAGTAGGACAATAAACAAGATGGCTAAAAGAGATTACTATGAAGTACTCGAAGTAAGCAGGAGTGCTTCTGTAGATGAGATTAAGAAGGCTTACAGGAAACTAGCTATTAAGTATCACCCTGACCGCAATCCTGGTGATGCCGAGGCTGAAGCCAAGTTCAAAGAGGCAGCGGAAGCATACGATGTATTGCATGATCCGCAGAAACGCCAGCAGTATGATCAATTCGGATTTGATGCTCCAGGCGGTGGATTTGGCGGTGGCAACCCATTCGGTGGAGCAGGTGGATTCTCTATGGATGATATCTTCTCCATGTTTGGAGATGTATTCGGTGGTCACGGCGGAGGCTTTGGCGGATTTGGTGGCGGTGGTCAACAGGCACCTAAATATCGTGGTTCGGACCTCCGCCTGAAGGTTCGCTTATCCTTACAAGAGGTCGCTACAGGTGTTACCAAGAAGTTTAAAGTGCGCAAAGACGTCACCTGTGAGCATTGTCATGGTACAGGTGCAGAAGGTGGAAGTGGCACCGAGACTTGTCCAAATTGTCATGGTTCTGGTGTAGAGATACGTACTCAACAAAGTATGTTTGGTATGATTCAGACCCAAACAGCCTGTCACGTATGTGGTGGAGAGGGTACAATCATCAAGAACAAGTGTACTCATTGTCAAGGTGAAGGTGTCGTTAAGGGTGAAGAAGTTGTCGAAATCAATATCCCAGCAGGTGTTGCTGAAGGTATGGTGGTCAACGTTCCTGGCAAAGGAAATGCTGGGAAAGCACAACGGAGTGACGGGTAATATACAAGTGTATATCGAAGAGGAACCTAACGATACATTCGTTCGTGACGGACAAAATGTTATCTATAACCTCCTACTCGACTTCCCAACGGCTGTACTCGGAGGGCAAGTTGAGATTCCAACTATTGATGGAAGCAACGTAAAGATTAAGATTGAACCAGGCACACAACCGGGTAAGACACTTCGACTAAGGGGCAAGGGACTACCTGCCGTACAGGGTTATGGCACTGGAATTGGCGATCTTGTCGTACATATCAGTATCTATGTTCCAAAGGAGCTAACGAAGTCTGAGAAGAAAGCCATTGAGGAATTGCGTGACAGCGAGAACTTCCGTGGTGATAAGAATACGAAGCGTTCTATCTTTGAAAACTTCAAGAAATTGTTTAATTAATGCCTTCGATTCATTCTACAAGTCGACTAGCTGATTGTAAGATGAATGGTTTTAGTCCCATTAGACTGTAACGGCTAATGGGACTAAATGTTATTATATCCATTGTCAAACGCCCAAGATTACAAACATAACACACTGCATGACTTACCAAGAAACAGTAGAATATCTATTCAATAGCACCCCTGTTTTTGAGCATATTGGTGCTTCCGCATACAAAGAGGGATTAGAAACGACACGCACTCTAGACGAGCACTTTGGTCATCCGCACACCCACTTTCTCACCATTCACATCGCAGGAACGAATGGTAAAGGCTCATGTTCTCACACCTTAGCAGCCATCTTACAGGCTGAAGGATATAAGGTTGGACTTTACACAAGTCCGCATCTTATTGACTTCCGAGAGCGCATCAGAGTCAATGGAGAAATGATTTCAGAACAGGAGGTTATCGACTTTGTTGAACAGGAACGCGACTTCTTTGAGCCGCTACACCCTTCTTTCTTTGAACTCACAACAGCCTTAGCTTTCAAGCACTTTGCTGACCAAAAGGTCGATATAGCAATTATTGAAGTGGGATTAGGTGGCAGGTTGGATTGCACGAACATTATAACTCCTATCCTTTCTATCATTACAAACATATCTCTTGACCATACTCAATTTTCGGAAATACGCTTGGTGAGATTGCAGCAGAGAAGGCGGGAATCATAAAACAAGGTGTACCAGTAATCATCGGAGAGGCTGTACCCGAGACACAAAAGGTCTTTCTGGCTAAGGCACAGACGATGGATTCATTGATTGTATTCGCTGAAGACATCCCAGCAGTACTCTCTTCGCAGGCTTTACCAGGTGGGAGACGTGCATACGAAACCCGTTTCTTCGGTCATATTGAGGGTGAATTAGGAGGAAACTATCAAGAGAAGAATGCCAATACCATTCTTACTGCAGCCATGCACCTATATAATAAAGGTGTGATAAAGAATACAGAGAGTATAGAAAAAGGCTTTGCGAACGTTTGTGAGATAACTGGTCTCATGGGTAGATGGCAGACAATTCAGAAACAACCATTAGTGATTTGTGACACAGGACACAATGCTGGTGGATGGAAATACCTGTCTCAACAAATCAAGCATACGCCTTGCAAACAAAGAAGGATCGTCTTTGGTATGGTGGATGACAAGGACTTACACTCTGTCATGGGTATGTTACCCGATGATGCCGTGTACTACTGGACACAACCAAGTACGCATCGTGCCTTCCCAGTACATAAGGTTTCCGAAACTGCTGATGCTTACAACTTACAAGGGAAACAATATCCAACAGTAATGGAAGCCTATCGCGCAGCTATTGCTGATGCCGACAAAGATGACTTCATATTTGTTGGTGGGTCTAGCTATGTGGTTGCTGACCTACTAACAGGCTTGCAATAGAAATTCAAAAGGACATCTCTTATAACATCCACGAAGGATAGATGTTTCAAACAAGACATATGAATGCACAACAATGAAGAACAAGTCGGTCTATAATGAAATGCTGTCTTATTAATAGAGAACAATAGAAAGAAAAGAAAGAAACGCCCTTCTTAAATAGAGAAGAGCGTTTCTTCACGACAAGGAAAGGCTCTTATCCCATCAAAAAGAGCGTCTCTTCATTTTAAACTTGTTATCTAATTCCATAAGAACAAACCCAAATTAAGAATCAGAAGAAGTATTCGATTATAAAAAGAAAAGCATTAAAGATATGCTGATTAAGCAATAAAAGCACTTCTGGGAAGCAAAGGGAAGAGTGTTGATTAATTGTTTTTAACACAATAGTAAATATCATTTCTTTAGGTTAAGTTTGTGACTTTCGTTTATTTTTATTTACTTTGCAACTCATTGAATTAGTAACTAAAAAAAAACGTCATGGTAAATACCGCAGAGACACAATATGTGTGTGGACTGAAGAAAGAGGACTTCCAGACCACTATTGATGGAAAGAAAACAGACCTCTATATCCTTAAGAATGCAAAAGGAAACGAAGTGGCAATCACAAACTATGGTGGTGCTATTGTCGCAATAATGGTTCCTGACAGAAATGGGAACCTATCCAATGTTATTCAAGGACACGATAATATTCAAGACGTTATCAATTCTCCCGAACCTTATCTATCAACTCTTATTGGACGATATGGCAATCGTATTGCAAAAGGAAGATTCCAACTCAATGGCAAGGAATACAAACTTGCTATTAACAATGGACCTAACTCGCTACATGGAGGCAAACAAGGATTCAATGCAAAGGTGTGGGATGCAACACAGGTAAACGAACACGCTGTTGTATTAAAATACACATCCTCTTATGGAGAAGAGGGTTTCACAGGTGAAATCGAAGTGTGGGTTGCTTATTCATTTACGAACGATAACGAGCTAGTTATCAAATACCTCGCTAAGTCGAATAAGAAGACTATCATCAACCTTACTAGTCATGGATTCTTCTCTCTGGCTGGTATTGCTAACCCAACACCCACTATCAATGACTTAGAATGTCAAATAAATGCTGATTTCTACTTGCCCATTGACGAGACTTCTATACCAACAGGTGAGATAAGAAAGGTGGCAGATACACCTTTTGACTTCCGTCAGATGAAACCCGTTGGACGAGATATTGATGCAGACAATGAGCAGATTAAGAATGGAGCAGGTTATGACCATTGCTTCGTTCTGAACAAGAGGGAAGAGGGAGAATTGTCGTTTGCTGCACGGATCAAAGAGCCTCATAGCGGTAGAACAATGGAAGTTTATACAACAGAACCAGGCGTTCAGGTGTACACAGATAACTGGGCAGATGGATACAAAGGACAGCATGGAGCAACTTTCCCACGCCGTAGTGCTATCTGTTTCGAAGCTCAACACTTCCCAGATAGCCCTAACCATCCTTATTTCCCATCAGTTATCTTGGAGCCATGTAAGGATTACACGCAGAAAACAATCTATAAGTTTGGAGTGGAGGAATAACCGTCTTATGAATTAATAAACAAAAAAATAAACTAGACACAATGGAAAATCAAACAAAGAAGAAAGGAACTCTAGTGGCAATCATCACTATGATGTTCCTGTTCGCAATGATCTCTTTCGTCACCAACATGGCGGCACCTTTTGGCACAATCTGGAAACAACACTATGATTGGGCAGGTATGATGGGCAACATGATGAACTTTGCTGCATACCTATTCATGGGCATCCCAGCTGGTATGATGATTACTAAATACGGATACAAGAAGACTGCTCTTGTTGCCTTAGCATTGGGCTTTGTAGGTATTGGAGTACAATACGTTTCAAGTACTATGGATGGTAATTCTATCAGCACATATGTTGTTTACTTACTAGGAGCATTCATTTGCGGATTCTGTGTATGTATTCTTAATACTGTTGTCAATCCAATGCTTAACTTGCTAGGAGGCGGTGGTAATCGTGGTAACCAGCTCATTCAAACTGGTGGGTCATTGAACTCTCTCGCAGCAACATTAACCCCTATGCTTGCGGGCTCAATGATTGGTGAGATTACAAAAGACACATCTCTGCAGGTAGTAACACCATTACTTCTTATCGCATTAGGTATCTTTGCAGCTTCATTTGTTATCGTCTGGTTCACCCAACTAACCGAGCCTGAAACAGAGCATGCAGATGTCATTGGTGGTGTTAAGGGTGCTTTGGCTTATCGACAACTTGTTTTAGGAATTATTGCCATCTTCTTCTATGTTGGTGTAGAGGTGGGTATTCCTGGACAACTCTTATTCTATCTGAGTGAGCCAGTATCTGAAGGCGGTGTTCTTGGCAGTGCAGCTGTAGCTGGTCTCATTGCTGGTATATATTGGTTGTTAATGCTTGTTGGTCGTTTTGTAAGTGCTTTCATCAGCGGTAAAGTTTCTTCTCGCACACAGTTAACAGTAACATCTGTGGTGGCTATTGCCCTCCTTTTAATTGCAATATTCACACCAGAAGCTAGCAAGATGAACCTTACAGTACCTAACCTTGCCGAGAGTACATTGATACATGCAGAAGTTCCAACAAAGGTATTGTTCATCATCTTGTGTGGAATTTGTACATCCGTAATGTGGGGCGTAATATTCAACCTCGCAACAGAGGGACTTGGGAAATACACAGCAACAGCCTCTGGTTTGTTCATGACTATGGTAGTCGGTGGTGGTGTCATGCCATTGATTCAGAACCTCATGGCAACTAAGATTGGTGATATTCAGAGCTATTGGCTAATCGTCGCAATGTTAGCTTATATCCTCTTCTTCGCTTTGATTGGCTCTCGCCCAGCTAAGAAAGCATAACAAGAATACCCTTTCTAATAGCAGATAATTCCTTTTGAATTGTCTGCTATTATACATAAATGTAAAATAAAAACCCTAACAATCATTTTAAAATATACTAACTAACATGGACATAGAATTTGTAAGAAGCCGTTTTATTAAACATTTTGACGGTAAGACTGGTAACATTTATTTCTCACCAGGACGTATTAATCTCATTGGTGAACATACAGATTATAATGGAGGTTTCGTATTCCCTGGTGCCGTAGATAAGGGTATCATGGCAGAAGTAAGACCTAACGGAACAGATACTATAATGTGTTACTCTATCGACTTGAAAGACCGAGTTGAATTTAAGGTAGACGATCCAAAAGGTCCACGCGCTACATGGGCACGATTCATCTATGGTATGGTTCAGGAGTTTAAAGTACTTGGTGTTGATGTAAAAGGATTTAATATAGCCTTTGCTGGTGATGTTCCTCTCGGTGCTGGTATGAGCTCTTCTGCAGCTATGGAAAGTTGTTTTGGCTGTGCTCTGAATGATTTGTTTGCTGATAACAAGGTTTCTAAATGGGACATTGCATTGGCAGGGCAGGCTACAGAACATAAATACATCGGTGTTAACTGTGGTATTATGGATCAATTTGCAAGCGTCTTTGGCAAAGAAGGAAAGCTCATGCGCCTTGACTGTAGGAGTCGTGAATTTGAGTACTTCCCATTTGATCCACAAGGTTACAAGTTGGTTCTTGTAAACTCAAAGGTTAAACATGAGTTGGCAGGAAGTCCTTATAATGATCGTCGTAAGAGTTGTGAGAATGTTGTTGCAGCACTTGGTAAGCACTTCCCTAATAAGAAGTTCGAGACATTGCGAGATGCTAATTGGGAAGAACTAGAGGCTGTAAAAGCAGAAGTTAGTGCCGAGGACTATCAGCGCGCACATTTCGTACTGGGCGAGAAAGATCGTGTACTTGCTGTTTGCGATGCTCTCGTCGCCGGTGACTATGAGACAGTTGGACAGAAGATGTACGAGACGCACTATGGTTTAAGCAAGGAGTATGAGGTTAGTTGTGAGGAACTTGATTATCTCAACGATGTTGCTAAAGAGAATGGTGTTACTGGTTCTCGTATTATGGGAGGCGGTTTCGGTGGTTGTACTATTAACCTCGTAAAAGACGACTTGTACGAGACATTCATCGAGAATGTAACCGAGAAGTTCAATGCTAAATATGGACACAAACCAGAGATCTATCCTGTAATCATCAGTGAAGGCTCTCATCAGGTTTGTTAAATCTGATAGTTATAATTGAAAAAGTATAAGCCATAAGCTCATAAAGACTTATGGCTTTTTACTTTGCGAAAGTCAAAATAAACGGATAAAAACGTGATTATAATCATAAAAATTAGTATTTTTACATCTCTATTATAAATGTCTACAACATGAATGAATATTACCAAGGAGAACCCAAACTATTAGTCTCCGTGGATTGTATAGTCCTAGGATTTGAAAACAAAAAGCTTAAACTACTTGTCGGTAAGCGTAAAGTAGAACCAGAAAGTGGCAGATTGTCTTTGTATGGAGGATTTGTAAAAGAAGACGAGAGCTTGAAAGAGGCTGCTAATCGTGTATTATATCAATGCACAGGTATTAAGAATCCCTACATGAGACAAGTAGGTGCTTTTGGTGAAATAGATCGTGATCCAGGTGATAGAGTAATCTCCATCGCCTATTGTGCACTCATCAATGCAACAGATTACAACCATCAAGCTATGGAGGAAAATGACCTACAATGGCTTGAATTAGACCATCTAGAAGAACTATATGGCGATCATCAGAAAATGGTACAACTAGCTTTGGAACAATTACGCAAGCTCCTCAACAATGCTCCTATTAGCTTTAGTCTGCTGCCCAAACTATTTACTTTGACCCAATTGCAACATGTTCATGAAGCGATCTTAGGTACAGAGGTTGATAAACGTAACTTTAGGAAACGCATTAAACAAGTTGATTTTATAGAGCAAACGAGTCTTATAGATAAAGTTACTAGTAAAAGGGGAGCCCTTCTATATCGCTTCAACAAGCAAGCATATAAGGATTGTTCTGTTTATAAACTATAAGTATGCTGAAAAGTAGAAGAACTCTATTATGATCTTAAAATACTATTAGCAGCATCTAAAAACATTTTTATAAAAATGTAAGTTTATTATTTTGAGGTCTCCACATTTATCTCTATATTTGCATTATCAAATTTAAATCCAATCTATATGAATGACAAGGAACTGATGAACCGCGCAGCGGACAACATTAGAATTCTAGCAGTCTCAATGGTAGAGAAAGCCAAGTCTGGACACCCGGGAGGTGCTATGGGCGGAGCAGACTTTATCAACGTTCTTTTCTCTGAGTTTCTCGTTTATGACCCAGACCAGCCAGAATGGGCTGGACGCGATCGTTTCTATCTTGATCCTGGACATATGTCGCCCATGCTTTATGCAGCACTGACACTTCAAAGAAAGTTCACAATCGATGATATCAAACAATTTCGTCAATGGGGGTCAATTACCCCTGGACATCCTGAACGCGACCTAGCACATGGCATAGAAAACTCATCTGGTCCTTTAGGACAAGGACATGCCTACGCAGCTGGTGCAGCTATTGCAGAGAAATTCCTTGAGGCTCGCCTCGGCCATACTATGATGCAACACAAAATATATGCTTACATCTCTGATGGTGGAGTACAAGAAGGCATCAGTAGCGAAGTCGGAAGATTGGCAGGGAACCTAGGTCTTAATAACCTCATCATGTTCTATGACGCTAACGACATTCAACTTTCTACAGAATGCGGAGCCGTTATGTGTGAAGATACAGCAATGAAGTATCAGGCATGGGGATGGAATGTCATAAAGATAGATGGTAATGATCCAGAAGCTATCCGTGCTGCACTTCATACTGCAAATAAGGAGGAGTTACGCCCAACCCTTATTATTGGTGAAACCATAATGGGTAAAGGAGCCTTGCAAGCTGATGGCAGTAGCTACGAACATAACATAAAGACTCATGGAGCACCACTTGGTGGTGAAGCCTATACGAACACTATTAAGCATCTCGGTGGAGACCTCAATGATCCATTCAAGATATTCCCAGAAGTACAAAAATTATACGATAATCGCAATGCTGAATTAAGGAAGATTGTAGCAAAGAGACACGCTGATGAGGCTGAGTGGAAGAAACATAATCCATCAAAGGCTGAGCAGATGCAACAGTGGTTCTCAGGTAAGGCTCCTAAAATAGATTGGAGTGGTTTAGTTCAAAAACGTGATATTCCAACACGCAATGGTTCTGCAGCATGTCTTGGAGTAATTGCAGAGCAAGTACCTAATATGATAGTATCTTCTGCAGACCTCAGTAACTCTGATAAGACAGATGGATTCCTAAACAAGACTCATTCATTTACTCGTGGCGATTTCAGTGGTGCTTTCTTCCAAGCTGGCGTAAGTGAATTAGCTATGGCATGTATGTGTATCGGTATGATGCTACATGGTGGTGTTATCACAGCAATGGGAACATTCTTCGTTTTCTCAGACTATATGAAGCCTGCTATTCGTATGGCAGCACTCATGCAAGTACCTGTAAAATTCGTATGGAGTCACGATGCTTTCCGCGTTGGTGAAGATGGACCTACGCATGAGCCAGTAGAGCAGGAAGCACAGATTCGCTTGATGGAGAAGTTACAGAACCATGCTGGTCAAGATTCTGTACGCGTTCTTCGTCCAGCCGATAGTGATGCTGCAACCATCTGTTGGCAGATGGCTATGGAGAATATAGATACGCCTACGGCACTTATCTTCTCACGTCAGAATGTAAAGAGCTTACCAGAAGGAACTAATTATGAGGAAACTCGGAGGGGTGCATACATAGTCAAAGGATCAGACGAAGACTACGATGTTATCCTTGTTGCAAGTGGTTCGGAAGTATCGACCTGCGTCGAAGGAGCAGAATTACTACGCAATGATGGAATAAAAGTCCGTGTGGTTAGTGCTCCTTCAGAAGGACTTTTCCGCCGTCAAAGCAAAGAGTATCAAGAAGCTATTTTACCCCAATATGCAAAGATTTTCGGTCTAACTGCAGGTTTACCTGTTACCCTTGAAGGTCTCGTTGGAGCAAATGGTAAAGTCTTCGGACTCAATAGCTTTGGATTCTCTGCACCCTATAAAGTACTGGATGAGAAACTCGGTTTTACCCCAGAGAATCTATACAAACAAGTCAAAGAATATCTAGCACAATAGTTTAACTTGAACCACCTGTCCCCCAAGACAGGCTGGTTCGTAAAACCTAAACAGCTTATGGAAATAAAAAAAGTAGGAATAGCTTGCGACCACGCAGGTTTCCCATTGAAGCAATTTGTTATCCAATATTTGGAACAACACAAGTATGCATATAAGGACTTTGGTTGTAATAGTGATTTAAGCTGTGATTATCCAGATTACGCCCATCAATTAGCAGAGGCCATTGAAAATGGTGAAGTCTATCCAGGTATTGCTATCTGTGGGAGTGGAGAAGGTATGGCAATGACACTAAACAAGCATCAAGGTATACGAGCAGGATTAGTTTGGAACAAGGATGTAGCAGAGTTAACACGCCAACACAATGATGCAAATGTAGTTGTCCTTCCTGGTCGCTTCATTGATAATAAAACAGCGGAGAAGATTCTTGATGAGTTCTTCAAAGCAAGTTTTGAAGGTGGTAGACATGAACGCCGAGTAAAGAAAATAGCAATTCTATAAGACTTTAAAAAGAATAGAATATATCTTTTGAACTACCCTTAAAGAGATACAATTACGACCATGGTAGATTTATCATGGGTGGGATTAAATCTTTATATCAAGGATAACTAGCACTGAAGTCAAAATAGTAACGCTAGTCAGTAAAGAAGGGGAAAGTAATCATAAAGTATAAAGAAGGTGTCTGGAATTATATTCTAGACACCTTTTCGTATAATTAATAACTATTTTTCTTCTTTTCCCAACAGGGAATGTTTCTTCTTCAGGCAAGTGGAAACGATAACTACGATTGAACACTTCTCCCACCTTATTAATCTCGAGGAAAGTTGTTCCTCCACCTCCGAAAGACCCCGAGAGATAGGCTATATTATCTTCCAAATCAATGTATCCCTTTTGACGTAGCATTCTTAAAGCTGCAATAAACATCTCTTGGCTAGATTTATGTTGCTGTTGGTGAATAGCAATAACACCATAACTAAGGTTCAACCAACGCTGTACCTTCTCCTTATAACAAATAGCTAATACAGGGTTAGGACCACGGAAAGCTGCAAGGTTACGAGCTGTCAAACCAGTCTCACTATCAGTTACAATACCTTTCACTCCCAACTGCTCTGTCGCCTCAATAGCACTTCTAGACAGAAATTCACGCTGGTCATTAAGGTTTGTCATAGGAACGTTTATATGTCCACGCTGGTGTGCATCAGCTTCAGCAGCTTCAGCTATACGAGCCATAGTCTGTACAGCCTCAACAGGATACTTACCACTAGCTGTTTCACCACTTAACATCAATGCATCTGTGTGGCTATAGATAGCATTGGCAATATCTGTCACCTCTGCACGGGTAGGTCGTGGGTTGTTAATCATGGTGTGTAGCATCTGCGTAGCCACAATCACAGGTTTCTTTTTCAAAATACACTTGTTGATGATACTACGTTGAATACCAGGAATTTGCTCAATTGGCACTTCAATACCTAAATCACCACGTGCAATCATAATACCATAAGAGGCATCGATTATTTCATCAATATTATCAACTCCCTCTTGATTCTCAATCTTCGAGATGATTTTAATATCCGAGTTATGCTCATCAAGTATCTTTTGAACTTCCAATACATCAGCTGCGGAGCGTACAAAAGAGTGTGCAATAAAAGTCAATATCCTCCTCTATTGCCAAAAGAATATTTCGCTTATCTTTCTCTGTTAAAGCCGGTAACTCAATATGCTCACCAGGTACATTTACGCTCTTATGTGATCCTAAATCACCTTCGTTTCTGTACCTGTGCAACCAACATAGGACCAGAACTCTCGACAACTAACATATCCAAAGCACCATCATCAAAAAGCACATGATCACCAACTTTTACATCACGAGCAAAGTCTGGATAAGAAACGTTTATGATATCTTTCGTTGTATCGACTTCTGGGCGACCAAAGATCTTCACCATATCACCTACTTTATAATGAATAGGATTATCTGTCCCAGTTGTTCTTACTTCTGGACCTTTTGTATCTATCAGGAGAGCGAGGTGTGGAGACACTGTACGTGTGTTACGAATAATCTCACGAATCCCATCAGGAGTTGCATGAGCCGTATTCATACGAACAACATTCATACCTGCAAAGAAAAGTTTCCTAAGGAAGTCAACATCACAACGTCTGTCACTAATTGAACATACTATCTTTGTTTGTTTCATAATTTGAGTGTTATTGTTTAATTCGACATAGCTGAAAATATAATATATAAGAGTGAAGATAAGATCAAAATACCAACAAACAAAATTGTAAAAACGACTATTGTTGCCTTCCCTACTCCACTTATAGACTTACAGTTTTTCGTCTGTAATATTGCCTTATTTGCGACATTATCCATGAGAACAGACGACGAATCCTGCACAACTTGTGCATTTGAAGCACCTTGTACGAACTGTTCTGTATTAGGAGTAGCAACAACCATATTCTCTCCACAATAAGGACAATTACACTTCAAAGTCTTTCCTCCTTCTGATGTTATCACGAAAGAACGATGACAATGTTTACAAATAATTTGAAATTGCATTCTCTACTTACCTCCTTTCATTCGTTTTATCTAACGTCATCAATAAGGACATGTCCATCTGTTACCTGAACTTTAATCTTTCTAAACACCGTTATACCATGCTCTGATAAGCGAACTTTATACCAGTCATCACCTAATGGCGTAATTTGTAGATTACGACGCAATTCATCAAAATCGTACTCATTATTGAAATTACCAAAGGCAGCCCACCATTCACCCCAAACATCTTCACCCTCATCATAAGCGTCAACCCCAAACACCATTTGTTGACAATATGGGGTTAAATAACGTACATAGTAACTTGGATCACCTGATATAAATACAGCTTTCCGATAGAATGAATCGAGAAAAGAACAGACAGATTTCTGTTCATCAGCCTTGCGTTTTACCGCAGCTTCCTGTATCTGCTGCTTTGTACGGATCTGCATAACAGAGTCTGCATGAGCCTTACGTTGTGCTGCAAAAAGTTTCCTTTCATTCTCTTGCTGTTGCTGCCAATAAATAAAACCAAAGGTAGCAAAACCTCCAAGAAATAGGACAATTAACACACATAACAGAACCTTTATAGAAAAATTGTCCCCGCCTTTATCCTGCACATCATAATTAATTGACTGTACAGAAGGCATTACTGGCTGGGCTATTGCAGGCAAATTTACAAGTAAAGGCTGCCCACAATAAGGGCAATTACAATGCATCCTATCGCTTCCATCACTGGTAATAGCAAATGAACGATGGCACTTATTACAAGTCACTTGATACTGCATCACCTATTTTTCTGCAAATTTAAATATTTTATTTCATACTTGGAAATGTTTTAACCAATAATCTATAAGAGAAAACGAGGGCACCAGAGAAGTTTCCCTTATTTCTTTTTTATACTTTTTATAAGGACTATCTACATCTTAAAAAGAACCATTCTCACCTGTAATCAATGCTCTTCAATACTGGAGAAGAAACTCTAATACAAATAACATTAGACTATTTTTTCGTACGAAATAGTATAGTTTTTGATAAAAATAAACTATTTTTTCTTCGACATATACATACTTTCTTATTTACTTAGATGCACCTTTCCTATGTAATAGGCATATTTTATAAGACAGACGAATGTGACGTATAATAGAATTTATGGTTATCAATAGCCGAAAAGAGCATAATAAAAGAGGAGCGTCACATCTCGTGAGGCTCCTCTCTCCTTCATTTAAATAACTCTCTGATTGTTACATCTCTTTTAATCCTTAGTGTTCTTTTCTCTTTCTTATGAAATCCTCTTTCACAATCTAAAACCTTTTAAGATGAACTAATTACTATCAATATCTAGTCTCTAGTATTTAAACCTTTTTTGAGTCTTGTCATTAAATAGCTTGTCAGCTATGTTTTGTAACTCTCTAATTAAGTTTTCTAGTGGTTGTTTTAGTATTTACACCTATTTTTATAACTCTCTTTTAATTCTTTATTTATCTATGTCCACCAAAGACAGAACCATTGTTTGATGATCCTCCACCCATTGATCTGTTACCACCGAACGACGAACCATTACCGAAACTACCTCTTGGTGTACTGAAAGATGGGCTTGGATTGCCAAAAGAACGTGTTGGTTCATTACCTCTAGTAGCATTTCCGAAGCTATGACCTGCACCAAATCCACTATTGTTATTAGGGCGTGTAACAGTTGTACGGGTAGAACTTTCACGTGGCTCATAAGTACGATTCATACCCATAGAACCCTCAAATGTACTCCGTTGTTGATTTCCGAAGCTGCGTGGACGATTGTCTTGTGGATAATTATAATCGTATGAGCTGTAATTGTTGTAACCCCTGTTATAATATCCTCGATTGAAGTTGTCACGCATACCATAATAGTTACTATTGTCTCTTCCGTAGAAGAGATCTCTGCCATAATACCAACTTCTATCACCATTCATACGCCAACTATGAGTTCCACGATAAGCAGAATAGAAACTTGGACGACCGAAGTAATAGTAATCACGACGTGGATATCTTGCGTAAACACTGAAGTGCCAGTAACCAGCATCCCACCTTAATGGGCGATAGAAGTAATTAGCTTCCATGTAAGCTCTGTATTGCCAATCGCAGAGGATGTAGTTGAAATCCATATTACGATGCGTCCAGTTAGCTCCGTAGAGGTCAACCATAGAGTTTACACTCATGAGGTAATCGAGATTTATCTCGTATGCGGCTTCATATTGTTCCTCGGTCAGATTTAATTCATAAGCCATCTTATCCGTTAAGAAGAGGGCTTGTATGCGAGCCTGCTCGTAACTCATAGCATTTGCAGAGGCACTGAGAACGAGTGTTGCAATGAGTGTTAATATAAGCTTCTTCATACTTTTTCAATCTTTATAGGTGAATAACTAGGGATGTTAGAAAAGCTTTTGCCATCCAATCCCTGTTTTCATGTTGCAAAGGAACAAATATTATTTAGCATCCTAAAAGGATTTCCCCTATATAGAGGGGGATTTTCCCTAAATGTGTATATTCTGTCGGAAAAGGAAGATGTAACCCCAATATAATGAGGTGTAATCTTAAAGTATATGAAGAGGTCTTCATTTGCTATTTCCCTTTTTTTTATTAACTTTGCAGGAGAGAATATGTGTATGTAGATTGTAAAAGTCTTATTTTACTTCTTGCTGCACAGCCTATGTCTATTTAAAGAATTAGCTTTATTATATGAAAAAACTTCTTTTATCCTTGTTTGTCATTCTACTCACAAGTGTATTGAGGGCGCAATCTTGGGAAGGAGACAATAGAGATACATCCCGTGTACAGTTACTTAAAGGATTAGAATATACACTAGAGATGCAAGGGAGTTTCTCGAAAGGGAAAACTCCTTTATGGCTGAATGCTAATAAGTATGGATTGAGTTCTTTGGATGTAATGAATGGCTATATGCGTGGGGTAATAGAGCGCCCTTTGAATATAGATACTGGACACAGGTTTGGAATTGGTTATGGTGTTGATCTGATTGCACCAGTAAACTATACGAGTAAAGTTATTGTTCAACAAGCCTATTTAGAAGGAAGTTGGTGGCATGGAACGTTGACTATTGGGGCAAAGAACAACCAATGGAAATGAAGAATGCTGATTTAAGTACAGGTTCACAGACTTTGGGCATTAATGCCCGACCGATTCCACAAGTGCGATTAGCACTCGGTGACTATTGGACTTTACCATTTACTAATGGTTGGCTACACCTTAAAGGACACATAGCTTATGGCATGTTGACCGATAAGAACTGGCAACATGACTTCACTCGTTTGCAGTCAAAATATTCTGATAAGGTGCTTTTTCATTCTAAAGCTGGTTACTTGAAGATTGGAAACGAGGAAGTGTTCTGCCCTTGGTCATTAGAGATGGGACTAGAGATGGTATCACTTTTTGGAGGAATCTCTTATCTTCCTGATGGGCATGGGAATCTTATTCCATCAAAAGGCAGAACTGGTGTACGTGACTTCTGGTATGCTTTTTTACCTGGAGGAGCAGACAATGGAGAGACAACCTACCAAAACGTAGAGGGTGATCAACTAGGAAGTTGGATCATGCGACTAAACTATGAAGGTGAATGGAGTTCTGTTTCCGTCTATGCGGATAAGTTCTTTGAAGACCATTCTTCAATGTTTCAGTTAGATTATGATGGTTATGGAGAAGGAACGGAATGGCAACAAAAGAAAAAACGACGTTATTTGTTGTATGATTTTAAGGATTGGATGTTAGGTTTTGAGTATAAGTATAAACCTGACAATTGGCTGAATAATGTTGTTGTTGAATATATTTATAGTAAGTATCAGAGCGGTCCAATCTATCATGACCACACTATTACAGTGCCTGACCATATAGGAGGAAAAGACAACTACTATAATCATTACATCTTTCCAGGCTATCAGCATTGGGGGCAAGCAATGGGTAATCCGCTTTATCGATCGCCTATCTATAATGAAGATGGTACTATTTATTTCAAAGACAATCGCTTTATTGCATTCCACTTAGCCTTAGGTGGGCATCCTACAGACTGTCTTAAGTGGCGCTTTCTAGCGACTTGGCAAGAGGGATTGGGAACTTATGAAAAACCTTATACACATAAGAAGCATAATGTTAGTTTGCTAGGTGAAACCTCTTATATGTTTAATAGAAGTGAAACAAGTAATTGGTTAAGAGGTACAGAAGTAAAGTTGGGTATTGGGGCTGACTTTGGTGGTATTCTTGAAGGTCCTAATTATGGCTTTACAACTAACGCTTAGTAAACGTGGATTGCTGAATAAATAAGGTATAGATTGTTGAATGTTTATAATACACAAAAGATATGTTTAAATCAAATATATTAGTATTTCTGTTACCAGTGTTAGCTCTTCTCTTTTCTTCATGTAGCTTGGAAACTGATAATGACGCTGGTGATTTAGAGGGAATGTGGCATTTAGTTCGAATCGAGGAGTCTGTAACAAATACACACACAGATGTGAGTAACGAAGTAATATTCTGGTCGTTTCAAGCAAAACTCTTACAGCTAGAAGATAAAACCGGTACACACAATAGTTATCTTTATCGTTTTAATATCAACAATAATCAGTTGGTATTGTCTTCACCTTACCTTTTTGATCGTGAAAATGGCGATCATCTGCTCACAACTTATGACTCTTCTTTGAGTTTATATGGCGTAAAAAACTTAACACCAATATTCAATATAGAAAGGTTAAAGGGAGATAAATTGATATTAGGTGATGGTAGTGTAAGACTCTATTTTTATAAGTTTTAAAACCTTGTGATATATTAGTAATGTCATTATTCACTTTGAAAAGGAGACAAACCCTTCTGTTTTATCCTCATGTCTAACATATAATTGAATAAGATATAACAGATGATATCAATGGAAATTATCCATGTGACAAGAAGATGATTGAACAATGCTATATTAATAACAATGTATAAAAGTGCAAGCGAGAGGATGCTGAGTAATGTTTGACGTTGTGTAAGTCCAGTACGGATGAGTTTATGATGTATATGATTCTTATCAGGTCGAAAAAGAGGCTTATGGTGTAATAATCGTACGATGATAACCCTAAACACATCAAAAACAGGTACAATTAATAATGTTACTGAAAGAATAATTGAATCTTTCTGATAGGGCATAACATGTGGATTATACATACAGAATTTAACCATCAAAACACCTAGAATATATCCAAGTGTTAGACTACCAGAATCACCCATGAATATCTTTTGTCCTCTTTCCACTCTACCGAAAAGATTATAATAAAGGAAGGGAATAAGTACACCCATCAGCCCTGCAATTAAGATACAATAGATTCCTAGATTCTCACGAAGGAAAAGGAAGAAGAGTCCACATAATGCAATAAGAACTAAACTTGCCGATAGTCCATCAATACCATCAATAAGATTGATAGCATTCATAACGAATACTAAGACACCAATGGTCAGTAACATTCCTCCCCACATAGGTAGTTCATAGATACCTAAGAAACCATAGAGGTTATTAATGTATAGATAGGAAATAGGTAATAAGCACGCTGCAATTATTTGCATGAGCAGTTTCGCTCTTGCACGAACACCAAATATATCATCAATCAGTCCTGTCAGATAAATAACAGTAATGCCTAAGCCAAAGAATACACTCCATGGGCTTATAGCAATCTTGTTCCCTTTGCTAGTATAAGACCATACGAGTAATGCAACAATAGAAGCAATAAGCATACTAGGTAAGAACGATACCCCACCTAAACGCGGGATAGCATTCTTGTGTACCTTACGTGCGTTGGGAGTATCATACAAATGCTTTTTCTTGCAAAAAGATAGTATTTGTGGAATCATAAAGAATCCACAGATAGCACTCATGGTAAAGGCAAAAAGGCTGATTAAAGTATATGTCGACATTTTATTTATATTCTTGTGCTTTATAGAACTCAATAATTGTAATAATATTGTATTTGGGTATTGGAAAGGCTTAATAATTATCCCTAATAATTGTTTTTACGAAATCTTATTACCATGAATGGTTGTTTGTTATTTTCTTTTTGTACATTTGTAGCTAAAGAATACTAATGGAGTCGTCATAAGGCTTAGGCTGTGAACGGTTCTTTTAAGTATTTTTTGTAAAATACATCTTAGATATCAATGTGATGGAACGTATTGACGTATCAGTTTTAATGGCCGTTTATAAGAAAGATAATCCTGCTTTCCTTCGTGAGAGTTTAGAGAGTATCTTTACGCAGACTGTGGAGGCTGGTGAGGTTGTTCTATTAGAGGATGGACCCTTGACAGAGGCGTTGTATGAGGTTATAAAGTTATATCAGTCAAAACTATCCGGCGTTAAGAGTGGTGGCGTATCCCGTGAATCGTGGGTTAGGAAAGACCTTAAATGATGGCTTACAGTTATGTAAATACGATATTGTAGCTCGTATGGATGCGGATGATATATGCAAGTCTAATAGATTTGAAACAGAGTATAACTGGCTTAAGGCACATGAAGACTATGACGTGATAGGCTCTTGGGTTGACGAGTTTACCAAGGATAAGACGCAAGTCAGGTCGATAAGGAAAGTGCCTGAACAGTATGAGGATATAAAGAAGTATGCTCGTTATAGATGTCCTGTTAATCATCCGACAGTGATGTATAGGAAGGCTGCAGTGCAGGCAGTAGGAGGCTATCTCACAGAGTATTTCCCTGAAGATTATTTCCTTTGGTTGCGAATGTTAAAGAACGGTTGTAAGTTTCATAATATTCAGCAGTCTTTGTTGTGGTTCCGATATTCAGAAGCGACTGTGGCAAAGCGAGGCGGCTGGTCTTATGCTTGTGATGAAGTACGCATATTGGTAAGAATGCTGAAGATGGGGTACATCCCCTTTCATATATTCTGCCAAAGTGTTGTTATTCGATTTACCACCCGCATAATGCCTTTACCTATCCGTCAGCGCCTATATAATCTGATAAGAAAGACATAAGACAGCCTTATTGAGTAAACAAGGAGGGCATCAATGGTATCCACAAAGAGTTAGCACAATAAAACAGCTAACAATGCGTTACTATTTAGATGTTACAGTTAATGGTTAAAGATAAATACAGAATAAATTATAGATTCAATGGAAGACAATAAGAAGGAGAGTGTTGCAGTCAGTTCCTTTCTCAAGAAGCTCAAGCATGATTGGCTACGTTATCTAATCGTGTTTGTCGTTGCTTTGATAGGTTCTATCTTAGTGATTCTACCTGTCCCACGCTATTATAAGTGTGACATATCGCTCGCTCCGGAGATGGATAATACTGAGAACGGGGGGAAACTAAGCTCTATTGCCTCTTCCTTTGGCGTAGATCTTGGTGATGTAGCATCTGGTAATGCCTTGCAACCCAGTCTTTATCCAGACTTGATGAAGTCGAATGAGTTTATAAAGAGTCTGCTACAGATTCCTGTAGAGACAAAAGATGGGTCGGTGAAGGCAAGTTACTATGATTATCTTTACAGTCATCAGAAAGACTCACCATACGGTAAGGCAATCGGATGGATAGCGAAGAAGTTTGGTGATAGCGATAGTCTTGCAACTGCAACAGAGCCTGTTAACCCCTTTATGCTCAATAAGAAACAAGACGAAATATTCTCAAAGATAAAGGGAAACATTGCATGTGACATTGATATCAAGACTGGTCTGATAACGATTTCAGTGGAAGATCAAGACCCATTGATTAGTGCAACGATAGCTGATTCGGTACGAGCTAAACTGCAGGACTTCATCACCAACTATAAAACCAAACAAGATGAAGAATGACGTGAAGTACTATACAAAGTTGGTAGCAGAGGCAAAGAAGAAATATGAAGCCGCCCGTCAGAAGTATGCAACCTTCTCTGATGCCAATCAAGATGTTATCTTGCAAGAGCTTCAGTCACAGCGTGATGATTTAGAGAATGATATGCAGTTGAAGTTTAATGCATATAGTGCGCTGAGCACACAACTACAGAATGCACAGGCAAAGTTACAGGAGCATACCCCTTCCTTTACCATTGTTCAGAGCGCATCAGTGCCTGTTAAGCCTGCAGGACCTAAGCGAATGGCCTTTGTCTTCATTGTTGTTTTTCCTCAGTATGATGGTTACGTTCGTTGTATGTAACTTCTCGTTGTTGTTTGGTGGAGCAAAGGGCGAATAGTTGATGATAACAGTTAAGGATATAATAACGCGTATCAACTCGTCTTCTATATCACGAAGAATGGGGAAGGGACTGGTATGGTCGTTTACAGGGACGGCTTTTAGCGAAGTTCCTTACCTTAGTCGTTGGCATCATCTGTGCCCATATCTTGCAGAAAGAGGCATACGGAGAGTTTTCTATGGTACGCTCCACTATTAATATGTTCATCGTCCTTGGCTCTGCAGGCTTAGGTGTTACGTCAACGAAGTATATAGCAGAATATAGGGAGAATCAGGCTGATAAGATTCCAGCTGTCTATGCTGCAACAAACTGCTTTGGCCTTTTAATGGCTATCATAACGGCAATCCTGATACTGTTAGGTGCACCATTCATTGCGAATAATATCCTTCACCATGCAAGTATTGTGCTACCAGTAAGGGTAGGAGCGGTGTTGTTGTTCTTTTCTATCATCAATGGTGTACAGAACGGAGCCTTGATGGGCTTCGAGAACTTTAAGGCTATTGCTATTAACACACTGTTGGGTAGTATCTTGGAGTCGGTCTTGACCATCCTCGGCGCTTATTATTTTGGGGTAAATGGAGCAGTACTTGGTTTCGGGATGGGTTTCATCTTGATTTTTGTTATGAACCATCTCTCCATTAATAAGAACTTCTCTGCTATACAGATAAAGAAATTAAGCATAAAGAACCTTCGTCTGAAGGATTTCTCTATCTTGTACACTTACAGTCTGCCAGCGGCACTCTCTTCCCTACTTATCGCTCCTTCCTTCTGGTTGATACGTTCCATACTTGTCAGGACAGATGGCTTCCGAGAGCTTGCAGTGTTTGAAGCAGCCGACCAATGGAAGGTTATTATCTTGTTCATCCCCACCGCCTTCAGTCAAATAGTTCTTCCTATCCTGTCCAGTCTACATAAGGAAAAGACCTCCTTTGTGTCTACTTTGAAGTATAATATGCTGATAGTAGGCGTTACAGCATTGTTATTGGCAATAGGCGTAATGCTTTTTGGTGGTTTTATCATGCGCCTGTACGGTACGACCTATAATAATTCAGCCCCCTTACAGATACTGGCTATCTCAACAATCTTCTCTGCTTTAGCTAACGTTCTTGAGATGGCTGTATATAGCTTAGGGCAAGATGTGGCAATGTTTTGGTATCAATGTCGTGTGGGCAATATTGATGATAGGATGCACCTACATCCTTTGTCAGAGAGGTAGTGGGGCTAATGGGCTGTCTATGGCAGTATTAGTTTCCTATATCGTGTCCTTCTTCATGTTCTTAGTTTACACATTCTTTGTTGTTAGGAAGGAGGTAAAGTGATGTCAGAGAAAGTACGTTATACGTTGTTTGCACTCTTTCTTTTCCTTACACAGATACTGGGTACGGGTATTGTTCCTATGGGGTTATTTGCCCTTTCATTGTTAATGATACTCTCGCCCACCACCTTCTTAAGAAATCTAAGGTACACTCCAATCTTCTTTCTGTTTATTTGTCTATCCTTGGGTGTCGGGATCTATTTCGCATTATGCAATGGTCTGAAGTCTTGGAATATAGCTTATTGGGGACAGTTCTATTTCCTTTGCATCCTTCTCATGGGTGTTAAGGATAAGAAATCGTGCTTGGAAGCGTTACGCATCTTCGTCTTTATTATCTTTATCCTTGACTTTGGCACTAATCTCTTATTCCTTGTAGGAGTGAATGTACCATGGACTGAACTGCCACCAGTGCGCCCTGGCGAGGCACTTGCACGTTTCCCTGGTTTTAAGGGGAATGCCTTATATTCGGGAAGTGTCACCTTCGTGAGTGCTTGTTATATGCTTAATCAGAAGAAGGTGAATAAGCTTGTCTTCTACATAGGACTTGCGTCGATGATAGGCAACCTTATCTTATCTGGTTCTTATCGCTATCTTATCATCGGAGCAGTCGTTGCAACGATGTATTACCTACGCTTGTATAGAAGTAAGATAATGATGGTCGGGACGTATGTGTCAAGTATTATCGTTGTGTTTATGGCTACACTTGTCACGATGTTCTCTAATCTAAGTAACTTCTATCGGGCGTTTATTTGGTTCCATTTCATAAAGGAGATAGGCAAAGACCCATGGATAGGACATGGCTTCTTCAATATCCATTTGGACGAAAACCAAGACTTTAGTACACCTTCTCATTTGATAGCCAATGGCGTGACCGAGTCATGTATCCTAACTATTGGCTATAGCTTTGGTGTCATAGTATTGTTATTTCCTCGTAAGTATTGTCAAAACATTGTTGAGATATAAGGCATACCGACGTTATTCAGTAGAGTTAGGATTGTTTATCGGTCTAACCTTGGATCTATTCTGGGGTGGAAGCTTCGATAACACCTATACCTTTGCATTATTGATATTAAGTTGGTATCTGATTAATGAGACCGCTTGTAAAAGAGAACTGAATGAAGACATTCACGATAATAATACCGACGTATAATAATCTCGACCTTTTCAAGAGTGCGTATAGTTCTGTTTGTAAGCAGGACTTCAAGGACTATGAGATTATAGTAGTAGATGATTCCGAAGATTCATCTATATCGGATTACGTGTCAATGGTTAATGATTCATCTCTTGTTTATCGGCATCATGTGCCCTCAGCAGGCGCTGTGAATAATTGGAATAGTGGCTTACAGTTAGCAAGTGGTAGGTTTGTTATTGTGTTACATCACGATGAGGCTTTCGAAGAGGATGGTTATCTGACTTCATTAAATGAGCAATTCCAAAGGGGATACGACGTAGTTGTGACTCGTGTAAAAGTCTTCAATGGTGGAAAACTCAAGCCTAATGTATTCTCAGAAGCTGTGATGAGGCTCTTCACGGGCTTTCCTTCGCTCCTTTTCCTTTGTAATGTCATTGGTCCTTGCTCTTGTGTCGCTTTTAGACGAGAGTATCTAACCTACTTTGATAGCCAACTCCACTGGCTTGTTGATGTTGATTGGTATTATCGTCTACTAAAGGGAAGGTGCAGAACGTTCGTAGATAGTCTTCATGTTGACTCTTTTAATGATCATGACGATAAGATAACTAACCAGATAGATATCAAGCAAACCGAGGTAGAAGATATCTCTGTTCTTAGTTCAAAGTATAAGTATCGTCTCCTGTTAAGATGTTGCTTGTGGGTCAATAAGGTCGTTATGCACTCTAATCTGAAATGTATAATAAAGAAAATAATGCGCAAATGAAGATAGTAAAGATATTAGGTGGCTTAGGCAATCAGATGTTTCAGTATGCTCTATACCTCTCCCTGCAAGAGTCATTCCCAAAGGAGCGGGTGGCGCTCGACCTTTCTTGCTTCCATGGCTATCATCTGCATAATGGTTTCGAACTGGAACGTATCTTCTCATTGACCGCAAAGAAGGCGTCTGCGGCAGCTATCATGCGCATTGCCTATTACTACCCCAACTATCTTTTATGGCGTATTGGCAAACGTCTTCTACCTCGTCGTAAGACAATGTGCTTGGAGAGTTCCACCTTTCGCTATGATGAGTCGGTGTTGACAAGAGAAGGAAACAGATACTTTGATGGCTATTGGCAGGATGAAAGATACTTTGTAGCGTGTCGGGAGAAGGTATTGAAAGCCTTTACTTTCCCAGCCTTTAAGCGCACAGAGAACCTATCTTTGTTAAGGAAATTAGATAAGAACAGCGTTGCAATACACGTGAGGCGAGGCGATTATATAGGTAATCAACTTTATCAAGGTATCTGCGATCTCGACTATTATCGGGCTGCGATTGATAAGATGTGTACGTATGTCACGCCTTCCATGTTTTGTATCTTTAGTAATGACATAGCATGGTGTCTGACGCATCTTCAGCCGTATCTGAAGGCTCCAGTAATCTATGTGACATGGAACACAGGAACAGAGAGCTACCGAGATATGCAGTTGATGTCGTGTTGTGCGCATAACATCATTGCAAACTCCTCTTTCTCATGGTGGGGCGCATGGCTCAATCAGAATAGCGAAAAGGTGGTTATTGCTCCTAAGCGGTGGTTGAATATGGACAACTGCCAGTTCCCCTTACCAGCGTCTTGGGTTAAGATATAAAAGGGACTGAAATCAAGTGAGGATTTTAGTCCCCTTTTATTTTATATGTGAGAGCTTCACCTATAGATCTATCAGGAATCATCATATTGCGTAAAATGGTGCGTTTATATCAGTGTTTTTTCTTGTATGCATATTCTACGCTCTTTGTTCCGCCGCTGGAAAGCCAATGTTCCCACGCTGGAACATTGATGTTCCGCCGTTGGAACGTTGATGTTCCCGTGCTGGAACGTTGATGTTCCACCGCAGGGAACGACTTTTCCTAATGTTATCCGTTGTCATCCGACTTATTATGTCCCGACACAGAACAATACAAAACACATTATTGTCTTATAATTCATAGCAAAACGGTAGACCTATATACCTTATATAAGTCTACCATTTTATGTTGAAACGATATGGTATCAATAGCTGCCATAACATCTAATCTCTTATTTTAGCAAATTAGCTATCGTGGCAATGACAGCTGCGATACTAGCTGCACTGGAACCAATGCTGAGCGTTTCAGCAAGCCCCATACGGCTTTGTATCTTCGTAGGTACAATGATTTCGCAACCAGGACGTACCTTGGCATTGTGACCTACCTTTGCTAACATTCCATTCATGTATAGGATGTAGGTATTGCTCTTCTTCGCATCATTGGCAAAGCCACCTGCTTGGTCGATATAGTAAGCAACACTCTTACCTTCTACGTAACCAACAGAATTTGGAAACATAACAGCGCCATTAATCTTGACGGTACCATTATATTGTGGAACTATGAGTCTGTCACCTTCTCTCAATACAAGGTCTGCATCACTACCAGGATGGGCAATCGCCTTATCAAGTTCTATACCAACAGGATACATATCAGGTACTTGGAACTTCTCTTCAGCTTTCTTGCTATTTTCTTGTGCTGCTTGCAATACGGCAGCATCCTTTGTCCTAATAGCTAATTGCATTATATTCTTGCTTTGTTGTTCCATTTGAGTTCTGAAAGCAACCTCCATACGAACACGCTCACTAGGTGTTGGGCGACGCTCTAGACGTGCTCCCTTTATATACGCAAGGTCAGTTCCACCGCCTGCAGCTTTGAATATATCACTCAAACGCATCTTACGTGAAGTAAGGGTATAGTTCCCTGCAAAGACGACCTCCCCTTCCACAGACACATTCTGCTGTGTTGATGTGCCAGGACTCTTACGCACGTAAACTTCATCGTATGGCTCTAAAACGAATCCTGGTGCACCATCTATGACAAAGCCATCGCGGAGAGAGAACGAATAAGTACGTGCTATAATAGAATCTGGCTCAAGTGCTTGTGGGTTGGTGATACGTCGTGACACATCTACCCTTACGGTTGAGGCGGTCTGCTTCAGTCCACCAGCTTGCAAGATGAAGTCTTCTAGAGATTCATTGTCAGCGTATGTATATATTCCAGGATAGAGCACCTCTCCATGAATTGTGATTGTTCGCTGTTCTTGCGCTTCTGTCTTGGTTGGAATGAAGAGCACATCCTCATTCTGAAGAGGGACATCGGCTACGCGACCAGTAAGGATACCATCAATATCTACAGATATAACCTCCAATGTGCGATCGGCCTTCTTCCTATGTAATACAGCATGTGGAGCGAATGCAACTTCAGTTAATCCATCGGCAGCTTCTACCAGTTCACGCACACTATTAATACGTCCACCTACCTCATACATACCTGGACGGAACACAGCCCCCTTGATTTCAACCATATTCTCATAACGAGGTATCACTGAATCAACGCTAACGGAATCCTCATCAGCCACCCGGAAGTTACGCATATCAAACTCGTTGACATTAAAGATAGAGTATTGACGACCCGTCTTTCTGCGTACACGGACAGAACGGGTGTAGGCATCGCCAGCGAATCCACCGGCATAACTAATCAAGGTTCCCAAGCTCTCGCCACGCTTCATCTCATAGAACATAGGGCGTTTGACCTTACCACTCACTTGTGCGAGCATCTCGTAAGGACCAACAACAATGACATCATTATCTGCCAAGCGTACGTTGCCACTCAAATGACCTCGACGAAGGAAGTCGTAGACATCGACGGTGCTTATGAGCGTACCCCCACGATATACCTTTATATTACGTAATGTTCCCAGGTCTCCAATACCTCCCGCCATATAAAGGGCATTGAATACGGTTGCAAAGGCTGATAGTGTATAAGTTCCAGGGGTCTTAACTTCACCAACAACATTCACCATGATAGTATGTGTCTGCCCCACCGAAAGGCGGATACTGGAACTGCTGTATCTCTTTCCTAGTTTCTGCTTGATACGATTATTTGCCTGTGCTACAGTCAAGCCACTCACTTGAATAGGACCGAAACCATCTAGGGTAATGATTCCATCAGGGGCAACTGTTGTTTGATATGATTTCTGTGAAGCACCATAAACATCAATAAATACCGCATCACCGGGGCCTAAACGATAGTTACGAGGTAATGCCATGTTCATATTCGGCTCGAATGATAAACTCTTATTATTAAAGATATCACGTCCCCAGACCTTCTTGCGATTACGACTTAACTGCTTTAAAAGATTCTCATACAATACTGCAGTGTCCTGTGGCATCCAATCATTTATCTCCGATTGCATCTTCAGATAGTCGCCATCATTCTCATCGTATGTATGTTCCCACGTTTGATTGTTTGATATCCGACCATCAGAGTATCGGTTCATCTCCTGCTCACTATTATTGTAGTCGTCAAGTGTATTCTCTGCAACCTGACGCTTGTTCTGCCCAGGACGCTTCTGCCCATTGTTACTACGACTACGGTCTCCTGTGCTGCTTTCAGATACAGCACCAAACGCAGCATTACCTTTTTGCATCTTCTCATAGGTTGCTCTTACACGCCTAATCTGAGAGATGTCGACGCCACTCTGCATCAGCTTGGTCACAATCTGAGCCTGTGAAGTACCACGTTTGTGTTCTTTCTGAACGAATTCCATCACTTGCGTATCGGTCATAGAGGATTGCGCAAAGCCAGCTAAAGAGCATGCTAAGAGTAATACGAATAGAATATATTTCTTCATTTCCATTGTTAGAATTTCTTGCCAGTGATAATATTAAGGATAGTTTTAACAACAATGATAAAATCTACCCATAGCGAACGATGTTGTAGATAACGAATGTCCATCTCCATACGTCGTAGCATTTTCTCCATAGTGTCAGTATATCCATTATAGAGTGTAGCCTCAGATGTAAGTCCTGGTCGCATCTGATAAATTAGGTTATAGCGGTCTGTATGTTTCTGTATCTTATCTATAAAGTACTGACGTTCTGGTCTCGGACCAACAAACGACATATCTCCACAAAGTACATTCCATAATTGAGGTAACTCATCCAAATGATGATCTCGTAGGAACAATTCTAATCGAGTAGAATTTGTTCTATCACTATTTGCAACAAGCTGAGGTCCCTCTTCCTCCACAATACTACTCATTGTTCGGAACTTATAGATTGTGAAAGGCTTCCCTTTATATCCGATACGAACTTGCTTTAAAGAACACAGAACCATTGTTTTGATATGTTAGTAAGAGAATAATAATGATGAATAATGGAGAACAAATAATGAAACCAATGAGCGATGATATAATATCAAAGGCTCGTTTGAGGCTACGTTGCAGCCTCCCCATGGCATCAATATTAGTTGATATTTCCATTTCTTCTTGTGTTAGTCTCGTTTGTATAGTATAACTCAACTTGGGTTTTATTTATTATAGTGTTGTCTTTGTTATTTCGTTGCAAAGGTACTTTTTTTTATTTATTTATTAGTTAGAAAAGTGTATCTTTCTATAGTTCTCAGTATCTTTGTGCGTGAATCAGGGTGTGTAATGCGTAAAATTATTCATATAGACATGGATGCCTTCTTTGCTTCTGTAGAACAAAGAGATAATCCAGAACTGCGTGGCAAGCCAATAGCTGTTGGTTATGATGGACCACGAGGAGTGGTATCTACGGCTAGTTATGAAGCCCGCCCTTATGGTGTTCACTCAGCTATGTCCATTGTACAAGCTAAGCGTCGTTGTCCAGACTTGATAATTGTTCCCTGTCATTTCGATAGATACAAGGAAGTTTCTAGGCAGATTCATCAAATATTCCATGAGTATACAGATCTTGTTGAACCTATCTCTTTAGATGAGGCTTTCCTCGACGTGACAGAGAACAAGAAAGGTATTTCAATGGCTATAGACATTGCCAAAGAGATAAAACAGAAGATTCTTGAAAGGACTTCGTTAACAGCCTCAGCTGGAGTTAGCTATAATAAACTATTAGCAAAGATTGCTTCAGATATGCGCAAACCCGATGGCATTTATATTGTTCATCCTGATCGTGCAATGGATTTCATCGGCAGTCTTCCTATTGAAAAGTTATGGGGTGTTGGACCTAGAACTGCTGCCAAGATGCATGAAATGGGAGTTTTTAAAGGTGAACAATTACGTAATATATCTTACAATCATATGATCCAGGTTTTTGGAAAGATGGGGAAGATATATTATAATTTCTCTCGTGGCATTGATGAACGACCTGTAATCGTAAGTAGAGAACGTAAATCAGTTGGCTGTGAACGTACTTTTCGTGAAGACTTACATATTGAGTCAAAGATTATAATAGAACTTTACCATCTCACCTTAGAACTTGTAGAACGATTGACAAGAAACCAATTTGAAGGAAGAACACTCACTCTAAAGTTGAAATGGGATGCAACGACGCAGATAACACGTAGCTTAACACAAGGAAAAATCCTACGAACAAAGCATGAGATACTCCCACTTGCAAAATTATTGCTCAGCGAAACAGACTATAAAAAGCATTCTATCCGTTTAATGGGGTTATCGGTCTCTTCTTCAACAACTGATGGATTTGATGAGGAGAATACGCCAATCTGGGTGGAAGGAGACTTACCTTTCGAGAAGTAAGACGTTTCTTATCACATCTTTCCTAACCTCATTCATTACTTCTAAAAGTCCTAGTTTGTTTCTCATATTAATTCTTTATGTGGGTACAGACTCCTAAGTACAATAATAGAAACGGCAAGTTTAAGTACTACTTGTGAACTAAGTAATCTATAGATAAGCCATGTTTCGTATAGGAAATAGATTATTTTTATCTTCATAATAAATTAAACTTCAAGTAAAAATAATCTATTTTCTTATAGACGATAGTCTTATTTATAGGATAAGTTATGCCTTACAGCCTTTGAATTAAGACTATATTACACCATAGATGTAGCTTGGATAAAAAGGAAGAAGATATTACATACAAGCTGCAATATATTTGTATTCATAATTCAAGCATACGAATTTCTGCATTACCCATTGGTAATATCTCATTCATGGGCCTATCGAAATAGACACTCTGAATAGCTTTGTTAATAATTCCATGACCCACTGCAAGCACCTTCTGATTGGGATATTCTGCACGTAACCACGCTATAAACTCTGCTGCCCTACCCTTTATTGCATCAATACTCTCAATATCTTTAGGCCATAATGTCGGATTCTTCAGATTGGATAAGTCAGGTATATACTTACCAGTGAAGGCTCCCCAGTCACGCTCACGTAATAATGGAGTTGTACTAACAGACTTATCATGGGGAGCAGCTATAATCTCGCAAGTATGAATACTACGCCTCAAATCACTTGACACGAAAGCATCTATTGGTTCTTTCTTGAGCTGTTCCGCAACCTCTTGAGCCTGTTTAATACCCTTCTCATTCAGTTCTCCCTGTGTTTGTCCTTGCATGATGTGATGCGCATTGTCAATAGTTTCACCATGACGGACTAAATATAATAATGTCATTTATTTCCTTCTTTTTTGTGCAAAAGTAGCAATTAGTTTACGAGTAAAGCCTTGGAATAGAGATTATTTTGTATTTTTGTAGCCATGAAAGTACTACAAATATCAGCTATAAGAGCAATTCTTATGGCAGTGACAGGATTCCTTTTGGTGAAATATAACCAAGGAGCAATGACATGGTTAACCATTACCATCGGTCTACTCTTCTTCCTCTCGGGAGCGGTTTCATGTATCATCTATTATGTAGAAAAGGAACGTATTGCAAAAAGAAAGGCAAAAGCAGAGAAGGAGGAGACAGATGCTTTGAAGTCGCCTTCATTCCCTCTTGCAGGAGTAGGAAGCGTTGTCTTGGGTATCATCTTGGCTTTTATGCCTGAAACCTTCGTTATTGGTATGGTCTATATCCTTGCTGCTTTGCTCATTCTCGGTGCTATTAACTTGTTCATAATACTTGCCCGTTCAAAGCAGTATGCGCATGTCCCTGTCTATCTCTGGCTGCTCCCTGCCCTCATCTTGATTGTCGCAATCTTCTCAATACACAAACCAATAGAGGCAGCGGCACTACCATTAAAAGTGATAGGATGGGCTTTCATGTGTTATGGAGTTATCGAATTACTCTTCTCTATACGTAATTATTATATTCGAAAAGCATTTGAGAAGGCTGAAGAGAGTAAGATAGTTGAAGGCTTCAAACTCGCTAATGAGAATATTGAAGACGCTGAAATCATAGAAGAAGAGAAGCCTACAACATAACTAACAAACAGCAGCTAACCCGAAAACACAGGTTAGCTGCTTACTGATTATTAACTTTTATCAGTGATTATGAGCACTGATACTCAAGTGAAGAACACTCTATAAGAATCTAATCTCACCAAAGAAGTCGGGTCGATGGAAGTCAGGTGCTGGCAAGTCTATCGGATTCCACGATAGGAAATGAGGCTTTGTTGTCTTATCACCACACTTGTAGAAATTAGCACGCATTGTCTTCCCGGAGAGATTCTTTAGGTTATGACGGAAGAAAGAAGCGACTGGGACGACCAAAGCAAGTTCCCATTTCTGCTTGTTCTCTTTCATTTCAAAGGGTTCACGACCCAGTGATGACCAACGCTCAATGGCATTTAATACATCTGATGGGGCTTTCAATCTGTCCTCACGACCTTTTCCATTACATAGTAGGACTGTACCAATACAATTGGTCTCAAGGTTATAATAGCCTCCTTCTACATCTGGACTGACAAAGAACTCACAGCAAGAGTCTTCCCAAATAGGACCTAAGTCAGTTCCAGAGACGGCTCTCACACAATCTTCCTCCACACGATAATGGAGCAAGATAGCATCCCCCTTATGGGCAATCGCAAACTCTACTTGTGGGCAATAAGGGTAATCTGCAGCCCAATCAACCGTATCTATTTTCTGATAAGTAACCTTTTCAGCTCTAAAAAGAGCTGGGATATCAGCAACATTAACCTGCTGACAATCTATTCTTCGTACTTCTAATTGTTTCATTGTCTTAATGTTTTCTGAACAAAGTCAGCCATCATCTGATCATGTTTACGCACATCACGATAGAGTAAGAGCTGATTACGTGAACGAACAAGGTTATGCTCCGCATACTTAGTCTTAAAGTATACATCCCCATTAAGGTAATCGGCGAGGAAACGGGAACACTGCATAAAGGGGAAGAGGGCTACTGCAAAAGGTAAATGACTCGTTTCAACTTCCGTCAAGAAGCTACCCGCACTACTGAGATACCCCTCTGTGAAGGATTTAAAAATGTTCTCTTTGAATCCAACAGCCTGATAATTGTCACTATCTTCAGCTACATTATTAGCACCAGTACGTAAGAAGTCTCCATAATCAGAGAATATAAAGCTAGGCATAACAGTGTCAAGGTCTATCACGCAAAGCACCTTTCCTGATTCATCGAAGAGCATATTATTAACCTTTGTATCGCAGTGACAGGTGCGTTTAGGCAATACGCCCTCACGATAGAGGCGTTCAGCAAGGCACATCTCATCCGCATGACGATACAATTCTTCGATGATATCCTGCACACTAGATGCTCTTCCCTTAACATCAGCACTTACTGCTTCCTGCAACTGACGTATGCGCAACTCCATGTTATGGAAGTCTGGTATCACCTCACCAAGCGGTTCTTTCAAGTCGACTAACATCTTCTCGAAATTACCAAAGGTTTCTCCACAACAGAAAGCACTATCAGGATTCACCTCTTCCTTAGTAACAGAATCAGGGAATAAAGACGCTCATTCGCCAGTAACGACCATACATATCTTGATAATAAGTGCGCCCATCTGTGGTCTTAATAAACTGTAAGCACTTGCGATCAACATCCTGCTCTCCCTGTTGAATCAGCTTCTGGCGAATATGAGAAGTAACAAGTTCAATGTTGTGTTGCAAGAGTTCAACATCAGTAAAAATGGCATCATTAATGCGTTGCAGTATATAATCAGGAGTATCTTTCCCTATTGTTGACACTCGCAGCGTCTCATTGATTAGCCCGTTACCAATAGGACTCACACTTTCTACAATGCCGTTTATACGGAACTGAGAAACCACGTTATTAAAATCAGTCATAGCTTGATTAAGTAATTAAAGGTCGATACCCATGACTCGCCAAAGGCTTTCAATGACATAGAGTCATGCGTATCGGATAGATTATTTTACTAGTGTTTGATCATTGCCTAAGGGCGATCTGATGGCTCAACACCGAATTGCGAAGGCTTATTCCCCATAACAAACTCGAGTGTTCCCCCACGTACTATATCCTTGAAGTCAATGTAAGAACGAGTATAAGGCTTGCCATTCAACTTCGCACTTTGTATATACTTATTCTCGGAACTATTGTTATGCGCAACTACACGGAAGGTCTTTCCATTACCAACATTCAATGTTGCTTCATCGAAAGAGTGGCGATCCAAAGACATAACGACCACCAGCTGGATCAACTTGATAGAAGCCTACCGAAGACAGGATATACCATGCTGACATCTGTCCAACATCCTCATTTCCACTCAAACCATCAAAGTCATCATGATACAAGTTAGCCAATACATAGCGTATCTTGTCTGCCCCTTTCCAAGGTTGACCAACATAGTTATACATATAGAGAATGTGGTGACTTGGCTCGTTACCATGCGCATATTGACCAATTAAGCCAGTAATGTCTGGTGAGGCTTCAGCGCCCATATCACCATTGACAATGAATAGTGAATCGAGCTTTGAGACGAATGGTTTCTCGCCACCAAAGGCAGCTACAAGCCCGTGAACATCATGTGGAACTAACCAAACATACTGCCAAGCATTACCCTCAGTATAGTCATCCTGACGATGAACAGTGCTGAATGGATCGAATGGCTCACGGAACTTATGGTCGGAAGTAACGCCTCTCATGAACTTTGTTTGCTTGTCGAAATAGAAGTCACGATACGACTGGCTACGCTTGTAGAAGTACTTGTAATCCTCTGTCTTACCCAACTGCTTAGCAAGTTTGGCTATACAAGCATCAGCGAGCGCATACTCTAATCCCTTAGCAACCGTCTCCTTCTCTGGGTCGAGATCACAAGGAATATAACCGTACTTCTTCAATAGTCCCATACCTCGTTCATCCCTCATTGCAGAGGCTTTAACCGCTTCAAAGACCGCCTTCTTATCCACATTAAATCCCTTCAAAGCAATGTCAACAAGTACAGGAATACCAGGATTACCCACCATACAGTCTGTTTCATTACCCATCAAGTGCCAAACAGGGAGTTTACCTTGCTGCTTGAAAATATGTAGCATTGTCTCTGCAAGATCACGTTGCATCTCTGGTTGAATAAGCGTCATCAAGGGGAAGGCTGCACGATAAGTGTCCCAGAGAGAGAAGGTGGTGTAATCAGTGAAGTCACCCTTATGCGTCTTACCATCTGCCCCACGATACTCTCCATTCACATCACTAAATACTGAAGGAGCAATCATCGTATGATAAAGTGCCGTATAGAATATACGTTTCGCACGCTCGTCCTGTGTCTTAATTGCAATCTTACTTAGCTCACGATTCCAAACGGCATTCGCTTTAGCCACAACACTTGCAAAGTTCCATCCAGGAAGCTCCTGTTGCAGATTCTCTCGAGCGTTCTCTACGCTAACAGCAGATATACCCACCTTCACTAAAAGAGGCTGATTGGTTGATGCAACCGAGAATATTCCTATTGTATCACGCTCATTCTCTTCAAGTTGAACAGGCTCTGAAAACTCCGCAACGAAGTAAACTCGCTGATCTTTAGCCCATCCTTCAGACATTCGGAATCCTGTGATGGTCTTATCTGACTCCTGTTTGAACTTGCAAGAAGTCATCTTATCCCATCCAATCCCTTGTGCAAGATTCAAGGCTATATAACCTTTCGTAGCATCGGCTGGGAATGAGTAACGATGAAAGGCTACACGTTGGGTTGCGGTCAACTCTACCCTAATTCCAGAAGCTAACATCACCGAATAATAACCGGGACGGACATATTCTGCTCTATGCGAGAACTTCACTTCGCGCTGTGAAGGGTTAGTCATAGGTAATAGAGAAACATCACCAAGATCGCCAATACCCGTACCACTAAGGTGCATCTGACCGAAGCCAATCACTGTTGAGTCGCTATAATGATAGCCTGAACACCAATCCCAACCTTGTTTCTTTTGCGTTGGACCTGCCTGGATATTACCAAATGGAACATTAGCACCTAGGAAGACATGACCATGACCACCTGTACCAATGAAAGGATTCACATACTGCGTGTAGTCTTGTGCACTAACAGAGAAGATTGTTGCTAGCGCTACAGCAGCAGTCAAAAAGATTTTCTTCATAAAGTTATAAATACTATTTATGACGACAGAATGACTCTACTCCGCATCGGGAGTTCTACTGTCTATGATTGAAAAGAATATTCACTTACTGAACGGAGTACATAGAGAAAGCCTTAACGGAATATCCTTTACGAATAAAAGAGAGGGTAATATTTCTGCTCACTAACTCACTGATAAAGTTTAAGTTATAATCCCGTTGGACTAATTAGGCTGGCTAGTACCACTGTTTTAAGTTATATTGATGAGACAAATTTAGCAACTATTAATGACATATCAAAACATTTCAATAACAAATGTCTGTGCATAATAGAAAAATGAGCGAGTAAACGGGAGTGAAGAGGAGGAAGTCGCTTTCATCGGTGAAATGTTTTATATGTTACGCACCACATAAACGATACGAAAGGGAGAAGCCATAGAGGGGATATAGCTCTGCCGACTCCTATCGTATCATAGAGTATCATAAGCATGATACTGGAATATCATCAGCATGATACCAAAAATGGCTCGTATGTAATAACGAAATGACTCGTATGTGTCAGTGCCTGTTACTCGTATGTGTCAAAGGGGGTAACACATACGTGTCAATTTAGTAGGTCTAGCGTCAAGGAATTTGAGAACGCATGAAGGCTTGGCACTAGATCGTACCAAGCCCTCAGTTCCTTCTTATTCATACGTTCGCCGTGATAAGGCGAATCCGTCGACTTACTTCTTATTGATGATAATCTCATCAGTGAAGATCCACGCATCTGGCTCACGCGAGGTGGCTTTCAAACGCACATAACGCGCCCGTACCGAACCCTTCCAGCGATAGGGATAAACAAGGTAGTCGCTGTCTGTCTTGATACCAGGGAGCGTCTTATCTATTGTGGTAAACTTCTTTCCATCCTTTGAGACAAGTAGAGTTATGGTGTTAGGAACATAGATGACTGCCTCCAGCTGGTGCATGAAGTTGGCTTCCACATCCTTGATATCAGTTACCTTTCCCCATGTCTACAATCACGTCAACGCCTGTGCTATCAATGAAGCCCTGCCATCTTCCCTCAAGGTAGCCCCAGTCACCACACAATCCATTGGTCAGCGTACTATCGCCTTCTGCACGATATTTCTCAGCGTATCGACCGAGATAGGTCACGGGCTTACCCAAACCTTCATGCTGCACGATGGAACGGCTTTCAGGGCGTGCGCCTTTCTCTTTTCGAATGTCGAAAGCATTATAGCCAGCACGTTTGAGCGCATCAGTTGCCGTAATTACTCGTTGACGGAAGTCGGCATAGCCTGTACGTTGCTTCGTCCATCCCGTCTCGGCTAATGCAAGTAATCGGGGGTATATCATATACTCTAAATGGTCTGGCTTCTCTATGAATTCCGTCCATACACAACCCTGTACACCATCGATATATTTCTCCAAAGACGTACCCTTATAAGCCGCTGGGATAGGGATCATAGTTGTAAGTCTTCTCCAATCTCGTATATCCTCCTTGTGCCTTTGGTTCCGTCATGGGGTCGTCCTGATACATATTCAAATAGCAGAACTCTTGCGGTGCCATGACCACGTGGTGCCCACTCTTAGCGGCAGTCAATCCTGCTTCTGTGCCACGCCATGACATGACAGCGGCATTGGGAGCTAAGGTGCCTTCCATGATTTCATCCCATCCGAGAAGCTTTCTGCCATTATCGTTAAGGAAGCGTTCTATGCGGTGAGTGAAATGACTCTGTAACTCGGCTACGTCCTTTAGATGATAGTCCTTCATCACACGCTGACAGTCGGGACAGGTCTTCCATGTGCGGCGTTCAGCCTCATCGCCTCCTATGTGAATGTACTTTGAAGGGAAGAGTTGCATTACCTCTTTCAATACATTCTCCATGAAGGTATAGGTCTGTTCTTTCCCTACGCATAAATCTGACTGAGTATAGGGCTTACCCGTACATGACAACTCTGGGTAAGCATAGACAACCTCATCACTGTGCCCAGGCATTTCAATCTCTGGTATGATGGTGATATGGCGTGCAGCGGCATAATCGACAATCTCTTTAATGCGGTCCTGCGTGTAATAGCCACCATGTATATTCATTCCCTTCCAACATACAAGGCGATCAGGATCAGGCGAATACTGGCGGTTCTTTCTGTTCCACCACTTCGTCCAGTCAGATTCTGTTCTATGGGCAGTCTCCTCTGTTAGGAGTGGATATTGCTTCACTTCCATGCGCCACCCACCGCCGTCAGTGAGGTGCCAGTGGAATCTATCGAGCTTGAAGTATGCCATAGCGTCCAGTTGCTTCTTGATTTCATCTTTCCACCAGAAGTGTCTTGAGCAGTCTATCATCAGACCACGATAAGCGAAACGGGGTGTATCTGTTATCTTTACACAAGGAATCTGGCGGTCCTTCTCCAGCTGTCGTAGTGTTTGCAAACCATAGAAAAGTCCCATAGGAGTTCTCGCCTGTATGGTCACTGCTGTTGGCGTAACATTTAATTCATACCCTTGTAGACTTACGCTATCTGCCGCCATCGCTGCCTCCTGTTCCGTACCAGTACAGATGAGGCGCAAGGGTGCATCAGCAGCAGGGTTCTTTACGGATGAGAACGGGATACTCATTACATCTGAGGTGTACTGATTCAGTATGTTGAAGTCCTCTCCTTTAAGATTGGTCACGCCTTGTAGCCCCTTAGCCAATGTGAAAGTGCCTTGCTGAAGAGTGATACTCTCGGGTTGAGGGATAATGCTCTGCGCACTGACAGGTTGTGTGATTGACGCTGATAACAGCAAGAATGCTGCGCCTATAAATACTTTTTTTATCATGACTATAGTGTCGTTGTGGTGGGATATACGATAGGTATTAGCCTCGAATGACCCCACCTTATTTCTTTAAATAAAACTTTAATACTCCGCCCTTCAAGAGCTCTTCATTACTGATACGATATTGGTTCCACGGCTTACCACCTAGCTCCATCTTACTGATGATAACGTCATCGGGATTAGGACGCACTGCCTCAATAACGAGCTTGTCCCTACCCCACTGCGCCTTATCCAGACGGATGGTTACCTTGTCAAAGACGGGGGATGTGAGGGTGTAATAGGGTTCTCCAGGGCAATCTGGATAGAATCCTATCATATTGAAGACTGCCCAAGCTGACATGGTTCCCGTATCGTCATTACCAGGAATGCCTTCTGGCGCATTCTTGAAATATTCCTTCAAGAGTCTGCGTGTCTGTACCTGTGTACGCCACTCGTCACCCTTGAAATATGAGAAGAGGTAAGGATAAGCGATATCAGGCTCATTGGCAGGGTCGTAATATCCCTTATCAAAGACGCTCTGTAACTTATCGACGAATGACTTCTGACCTCCCATCAGCTTTGCTAAGCCCTTTCACATCATGTGGCACATAGAACGAATAGTTCCAAGAGTTGCCCTCGTGGAAGCCAGGTGACGGCTCGAAGTTCTCGCCCTGCTTAGGGTCAAAGGGCTTATAGAAACTACCATCGGGCATGATGGGGCGGAATACGCCATACTCCTTGCTGTAATAATGGCGATAACCTAACGAGCGATCATAGAAGAGTTTGGCGTCAGCTTTCTTGCCTAAGGCTGCTGCTAAACGTGAAAGCGCATTATCTGCAATGTAATATTCCAGTGCGTGAGAGACCGAATTATCATATTGTTCGTGCAGGGCAACATAGCCTTTCTGCATGTACTCATCATTATCTGGGCGCAACGGATTATCGCTGCCTTTCGTTAGCGCAGACTTACGGAAAGCCTCGTATGCCTTATTGATGTCGTAACCACGCAAGCCCTTGAGCCACGAATCGGTGATGACGGGAATCGCTGGGTCGCCTTCCATGGTGTAAGTCTCGCGACCAAAGAGTTCCCACTTCGGCATCCATCCATGTTCGTCATACATATCAATCATCGTACGAATCATATCACGCTGACGTTCTGGGTAAACCAACGTAAGCAACTGATGCACGTTGCGGTAAGTGTCCCAAAGTGAGAAGACGGTATAGCGGTTGCCCTCTTTTATGGTGCGAATATCGTTGCTCTCCATTGCTGGATATTGCCCATTGACGTCCTGTAGGATGTTAGGATGGATGAGGGTATGGTACAAGGCGGTATAGAAGATGGTGCGTTCCGTCTTCGTGCCTCCTTCAACAAGGATACGAGAAAGGTCATCATTCCACTGCTTGCGAGCGGCATTGTAGATGGCATCAAAGTTCTTTCCATGCTGTTCGGCATTGAGATTCTCTCGTGCATTTGCGATACTGACAAATGACACGCCCATCTGTACTTCTACCTGCTCGTTGGCGTCTGTATCGAAGTTCATCCATACTCCTATATCATCGCCCGATAATTCTTTCTGATACTTCTTATAGAGCTTGTACTTGCCATTGTCTGCATCCCATTCCGCCTCAACGCCTGTCATAGCACGTTGTTTCTTCCAATAACCCGACTCTAAAGGCTTTTTGCTTATGCGCATAACGAAGTAGATTGGGAACACTGCCTGTGGGTTATAACAGAAGGTTCCTTGTAACTTCATGCCCTCAAACTCGGTATCGCTTACCTTCCGCACCATGGCTCCCGTCTCATTCGTGAGCCCCTCGCCTAAGTTCAACAAAACGTGGCTCTCGCCTTTGGGGAACGTAAAGCGGGCTATTGAGGTGCGCGGTGTTACGGTTACTTCGGTCTTGATGTCGTATTTGATAAGATGGTTCGAGTAATAACCGGGATGGGCTACTTCCTTATCGTAAGTGCTACCATAGTTCTTATAGTCTACATCTAACTTCCCCGTCGTTGGCATAAGCAATAACGAGCCCACTTCAGGACAACCTACGCCACTAAGGTTCACATGAGAGAAGCCTGTGAAATAGACATTATGATATTCATAAGGTGTTGACCACCATCTTGCATCCTTATCATACTTATTCAAGTCGGAACCCATCACATTGAAGGGAACGACTGACATCAAACCATTCGGGCACACAGCACCGGGGTTGGTCGTTCCGAAGTTGGATGTTCCAATGAAAGGATTAACAAGATCAACGGGCTCCTCGCCTGTCTTATCTGCCGCTCTCAAGGATAGAAAAGATAAGGAAATAAGGATTCCCAATAGGAGTTTAGGTCTCATAAAAAACATGCAGTTAATAGTTATTGCTGCCATGGCACATGAATGAAAAGGACTATGGCGAGCCTATAAGAAAATGACTACGCACATCTCTGACATTATATGATAATACACCGAAGATGTGCGTAGCTCCGTCTTACAAGTAGGTTGATACTTATAAGATGCTATTGTTCTTTGTAAATTCAACAATCTCTTTGATATAGCCGAACGCCATACCAACGACGGTATCAGCTGCACCATAATATACAGCGACACGCTCGCCATCTTGCAAAGCAGCACATGGGAAGACTACATTTGGCACATCGCCTTGCAATTCATACGTAGCTGCTGGAGCCAATAGATAGGGACGAGTGCGATAGAGCACCTTCTCTGGATTGTCCTTATCAAGGATAGCTGCACCCATTGAATAGCGGAAACCATTACAAGTGTTGATTACGCCGTGATAGAACAAAAGCCAACCCTCATCGGTCAAGAAAGGAACAGAACCAGCACCAATCTTCGTGCATTGCCATGCGCTCTCTGGGAAAGGAGTAACCTTCATCACGCAACGATGTTCGCCCCAATACTTCATGTCAGGGCTGAAGCTGATATAAATATCCCCGAAAGGAGTATGACCATTATCGCTTGGACGGCTCAACATCGCATACTTTCCGTTAATCTTCTCTGGGAAGAGTACGCCATTACGATTGAATGGCAAGAAAGCATTCTCACACTGATAGAACTTCTTAAAGTCGAAGGTGTAAGCAATTCCGATTGTTGGTCCGTGATAACCGTTACACCAAGTAATCCAATAACGGTCCTCAATCCATGTAACACGTGGATCGTACTTATATTCCGAGTCGATCATCTCCGTGTTTCCTGCCTCAAACTTAATAGGCTCGTGATTGATCTCCCAGTTGATACCGTCTTTACTGAAACCAGCAAAGATGTTCATCTGCACCGCCTTGTTATCGCAACGGAACACTCCAGCGAAGCCATCCTCAAATGGTACGACAGCACTATTGAAGATACTGTTTGATGTTGGAATATGATAGCGGTCAATGATTGGATTCTTTGAATAACGCCACATCACATCCTTGCATCCAACAGGACGCTCCTCCCAAGGTAATATATCCTTAATACTTTTCATTATAAATAGTTTTATGTTTTTAGCTTGTGAATACCACTCAATTTTCGCAAGCAAAGTTAACTTTTTACTTCTACATAGAATAAGAATTTATTATTCCTTAATTAGGAAAAACACTTATTAACGGGATATAAAGGCAGATCTGACCGCTTTAAAAACAAGTGCATACGGGAGAAAGAGGAAAACAATACGGGTAGAGAAGACGAGGAATACGGGAAGAAAAGAAAGAGAATACGGAAAGAAAAGAAAGGGAATACGGCAAGAATGATAATTTTATCCGTATATTTTCTTGCTTTTATACGTATTTTGTTATACTTTTGTACGTATGTAATTTCATTATCAGCATAGTGAAAAAACAATTTCAGCGTAGTGAAAGTATAGTTTCAGCATAGTGAAAATATTTCATCAGCATTGAGAAAATATAATTTGATACGTACTAAATTATGATAGAACGCAAGGATAATTATAACAGAATACGTATCGAATTATGACGGAATACGCTTCCGACTGCGAAAATATACGAGTCAAACAGCCAAAGAATATGCTTACAAATGGAAAAGAAAGCGTATCTGACGGCGAAAACGTACATAAGGGAAAGAAAAGTAAACAAAATTATAAAAGGTTATGAGCATCAAATACAGACTACAAAAGAATTACGGAAAACTGAAAGAGAAGGCTGAATTTCGGGCAATCGTTATGGAGCGACAGACCATTGGATTGGAACGCATTGGGCAGAACATACAAGGTGCAATGTCTCTTACACGAGCGGATGTATTCGCAACGGTTATGGCTCTGGGAGATGAAATAGCCTATCAACTATTGGATGGTAACGCAGTCCATCTGCCGGGTATCGGTTATTTCTCGCTGGCTGTGAAAGGTGAGGTGTACGAGGATCCGCGCACACACAATCACCGATTGCGTAACCCGAAAGTGCGAACGATAAAGTTCCGCCCCGATCGTGAAATGGCGCATAAGCTCCTTTCTGCCAAATTCGAGAACGAAACTCATCATTACGGCAATGCCTCTATTCCAACAGCCGAAGACATCGACCAAGCACTCGAGGAACTTTTCGCCGCAAAATCTGTCATTACCATTGCCGACCTCCGCCGGCATCTCAATCTTTCGGCATCTACTGCTTATCGCATTGTTGAACGATTGGAAACGGCAGGCAGAATCCATAATATTGGGACGCGCCGACTAAAGTTGTTTGAGTTGAAGAGTAAACAAGTGGACGAGTAGACAAGTTGACGAGTTGACGAGTTAATAGCATTTACAGCCTTTTCTTTGGTTGTTTGATAAGAATGTATTACTTTTGCACCGACTTCCAAAGCGGAAGTTAGGGGGTGCTTGCCTGTTTGGGCTTGCTGAGAATATACCCATTGACCTGATACGGGTAATGCCGTCGTAGGGAAAAATCCCCTTATTTATATTTTAATATCATCACTAAAAGGATATGAAAAGAATTATCCTATTCACTGCTGCATTAACATGTGTAGCAACTACAAAGGCACAGGAAGTAACTGACACGCTCAAGCAACAGCACTTGGAAGAGGTAATAGTAGCTGGCGTTCGAGTACAAAAGAATGCTCCTTATGCAGTAGCTAACATCAAGAAATCTGAACTTGAGGCTTTCTCTAAAACAGGACGTGAATTACCTTTCTTATTAACTCAAACGCCGGGCGTGTTAGCTTGGGGTGAGAACGGATTAGGAACGGGTACCGCCGCTATGCGCATACGAGGCGCAGCAGGAAGTCGCATTAATATCACCTTAGACGGTGTGGCTTTAAACTCGCCAGAAGATCAGACAGTTTTCTGGGCAAACATGAACTCATACGCTTCGCTTATGGGAAGCGTACAGATACAGCGCGGTATCGGAACATCTACAAACGGCGATGGTGCTTTCGGCGGTTCGGTTTCTTTGGCGACAAGTTCACCCATGAGAACACCGAGTGCAGAGGTCAGTGCATCATACGGTTCGTATAACACTTACAACGCAGGAATGAAGTTCTCAACGGGTTTGCTCTTCAATCATCTTATCTTTGATGGGCGCATATCACGAGACAGCGACCGATGGTTATGTCCACGGCACAAGCGGGCGGTCGGGTTCTTACTATGGCGGTTTGACTTGGTTAGGGGATAACTTCCGTATTAGCTACAAGAACATCGGAAACTTTGAGAAGACGGGGCAGGCTTGGTATGGAGTTATCGCTGGTAGCGGCGATCTTAGTTTGATGGATGGCACGTTCGGGGTACATACGGGTATTAAAACTTACAAGGATCTTTACGATAGAGGATTAGGCAAATTCAATTCCCTATACGAGTATTTGCAGACAGACAATAATGGTGCTTTCGTCAAAGATGCTGCTGGGAATTATCAAACGGAACGATTTAAGATGCGCGATGGTTCGTTTTGGAAGAAGACTACCGATAACTTCTATCAGAATCACAACATCCTTTCTTTCCTCATTCATCCTGCACAGCATTGGAGTCATAACATAACCCTACATTATACTTATGGTTATGGTTATTACAGCGAGTTCAAAGCGGAAAAGCAAAGTTGGCTAAGTTTGGTTTGCAATTCACCGACAATACTGGCACGCAGATAGCAAAGACTGACCTCGTGCGTCGTAAGGGTTTGTCACAACACACCTACGGCGTCATCTATAATCTCAACTATAAAGATGAAAGCTGGGATGTGATGGGTGGCTTGAATCTCCAACAGTTCCGTGGGGATCACTTCGGATATCTTACTTATATCAAAGACCAACAGGTTGACAACAAGTTCCGACCTAACGGCAAGGATTATAAGTATTATTCTTCTGACGCTCGTAAGTTCGATTACAGCGGTTTCTTCAAAGCTAATTACCACTTTAACAACTACTGGAATACGTTTATTGACCTTCAGTATCGCCGCGTGGAATATAGAACCAATGGCGAAAATGATAGATTCCGCAAAGATGCCAACGGATACCATAATCAACTGTTGAATATCAATAAGCATTATGACTTTATCAATCCTAAAGCGGGCGTAAGTTACTATCGTGATGGGCACAAGGCTTATGCATCCATCGCCTATGCTAACCGTGAACCAGAACGCAATAACTTTACCGACAATGGTAGTTACCCTGCACCTTCGCCAGAACGATTGATGGATATAGAGCTTGGCTATCAGTACACAGGTAATAACTGGCATGCTGGCGTAAACCTTTATTATATGGACTATACGAATCAGTTTGTGCAGACTGGCGAGAAGAGTGACATCGGCGAGTATCTTACCACAAACATCAAGAACAGCTATCGTATGGGTGCCGAGTTGGAAGCTGGCTGGAGTCCGTTGTCATGGTTGACTGTCGAAGGTAACGCTGCGTTAAGTCGCAATGTTATTAAGGACTTCGACGAGATGGCAAGTGTCAACTTTGATAAATCTTTCCGCAAGATACATTATAATCACTCTACTTTGGCATTCTCTCCATCAGCCATCCTCAATGGCTTCCTCGATTTGCATTACAAAGGCATCAAGGCTGTATGGCATACAAACTTCGTAAGTCGTCAGTATCTCGATAACACCGAGAATATAACCCGTTCGTTGCCTTGCTTTTCACAGACGAATGTCAACATCAGCTACTCTCTCCGTCCTGCAAAGCGTCTTATCGGTTTGAAGGAAGCTATCTTCGGCGTGAATCTTAACAACATCTTCAATCGCCATTATGCTGCCAGCGGATGGGTATATAGCACTATCCTCGACAATGACGGTCATCCTAACGAGAACCGTTACACGCAACTGGGCTTCATCCCAATGGCAGGATTTAATGTGATGGGAAGTGTTGCGTTGAAGTTTTAAGGCTCATGACACTAGACATGCTGGGCTGTATCGTCGGCCTCATTTACATCTATCAAGAATACAAAGCGAGTATATGGCTTTGGCTGACGGGTATTATTATGCCTGCCATCTATATGGTTGTCTATTACGAGGCGGGACTATATGCGGACTTTGGAATGCAGATATATTATACATTAGCAGCCATTTATGGCTTCTTGTATTGGAAGTTCGGACGGAAGAAAGGGGCGGAAGAGATTCCTATCACACACTATCCTCGTCGATTGATACTCCCGTCAATCCTTGTCTTCCTCGTCCTATGGGGCGCACTCTACCTCATTCTCATCAACTTCACGAACTCTACCGTACCTGTATTAGATAGCTTCGGTAATGCGCTCAGCTTCATCGGACTATGGGCATTAGCTAAGAAATACATAGAACAATGGTGGATATGGATTGTCGTCGACATCGAACTGGCAGGACTCTACCTATATAAAGGGATTCCTTTCACCGCAGGGCTATATGCTCTCTATTCCGTTATCGCCGTGGCAGGATATTATAAGTGGCGAAAAAGCCTCCCCCAACCCCTCCGAAAGGAGGGGAGTGCTAATAAGAAAAGTCACAACAACATATAAAAGCAACTCAACAAATGATTATCAATAACAAGAATAAACAACATCCTCACATCCCCAACGAACATCCCGTTAGGTTCTCCCCTCCTTTCGGAGGGGTTGGGGGAGGCTTTTGTGCCGTCATCCTAGCAGCGGGCGACTTCCCCACCCACGTCCTACCCCTTCGCATCCTACGCACTGCGGATAATCTCATAGTATGCGATGGCGCACTAAAGGATCTACTTGAATATGAGATAGAGCCAACGGCAGTGGTGGGCGATGGCGACTCACTCTCTGAAGAGCTGAAACAACGCTATGCACACATCTATCATCATATATCAGAACAAGAGTTTAACGACCTCACCAAGGCTACCCTCTTTGCTCGTTCACATCTGAAGATGGACGCATCTACCCATACCCGCCCCCGTTTCTGCTACCTCGGAGCAACTGGCAAACGAGAAGACCATACGCTAGGGAACATATCTCTCATGCTCTATTACTATCGGCAGTTGGCTATCGACCCAGTGATGATTACCGACTATGGCTATTTCGTTGCAGCATCAGGCACTATGCGCTTTGACTCCTTCCCCGGACAGCAAGTCAGCATCTTCAATGCAACCTGCAAAGAGCTATCCAGCAACGGGCTCAAATGGGACGTCTACCCTTTCAACGAGCTATGGCGAGGAACACTGAACGAAGCCTTATCAAATGAGTTCACAATCCATGCCGATGGTGATTATCTCATCTACCGAACGCATAAAGTATAACAATCCTTTTTCTACAGATCAAAATGCCATATCTTCATCCTTTTAAGAGATGTCGATATGGCTTCTTTTATAATTAAATATTGCCGTACAATAATCCCTCTATCCTATCACAACCACCCTCTTTCCGTACTATTAGTATAAAGTTAGACAGAAATAATATACAATCAGAAAAAATCCTACCTCCGTTTTTAATAAAACGTACCTCCATTTTCACCAAAACGTACCTCCGTTTTCACCAAAACGATAGTACTTTTTACTTAAAACGATAGTACCTTTTTTCTAGAAACAAGTACGCTGCATATATTACGCGAATGAGAGGGGGCACAAAAGCGAATGTGTTATCTAGAAGAAGTTGGCTCCTGCAACTTATTTAAATCATGCTAGTAGGTTTACACATACTAATCGGAAGTGAGATATAAGACTAGACAAGTGAACACACGACATAAGAAATTGATAGATTAGAGTATTTAGTTCCCAAACATAATGCGGGACTACCTAATAAAGGTAATCCCGCAATAAACTTTATGCTATTTAAGTCTTGCTAGACAGCAATAAATAAAAATCTATTCTCTTAGCCGTTTAGTACTTACGACCGTTAGCATCAATGATGTTGCTAAATGGTGCAAACTTAGCTGCATCAGTAACTGGTGGTGTGCCTGTAATGGCTGGACCAACATAAACTGGGCGGATTGCACAAGCCTGATGCTTCTGTGGCTCTGTTATTCCATAGTTAAGAGAACCAAAGAATAAGCCATTACAGGTACTTACTGCCGTTGCATAATCAGCATAATAGAAGCCCATGAAATTACTACCCTCAGCGACATGGCGGAAAACTACGTTATTTATTGGTAATACCATCGTCACGACGTCCTGTAATAGGTAAGAATAAGCCTCGATTAGCAAGAACAAGTCCTGTTACGTCTTCATACTTCCAGAGTTTTCTGCCAGTAGGGAACTTGGCATGCTGACCAGTCAGTATGTAATCGCTATAGTATATACCATAAATCTTATTTCCCTTATCGGTATAACAGAATGCTGGTATCTTCGTGACACTGTTCTTCAAGCCTTCGAGTTGAGCCAAGGTAGGATACTTGTAATAATAACTACGTCCTGTCTTTTCGGTATGATATTTTACGATATCACCAAACTTTGCTTGACTCTTATCTACCGGTCCGTTGAACAAGCCGCCAGGAGTTAATTTATTCTTATAGTATTTCTCATCTATACTAAATGCTGTTCCACCGAGGTCTTCACCACTTTTCAAATTCAATGCCTCTGAAATATCTCCCCACCTAAAGAGATCCATGTCGTCAGAAGTCTGAGTATAACGTCCATTATGGTTGTCAATATACCAGTTCTGTGAACCTAATCCACTCTTTGAGATATTTTTATTATTAGCTCTGTTGTCAGCATTTGGATCATCTCCATAGTTACTAATCCACCACTGTGCAGGCGCAATACCCCAGTAGTCCTTTGTACCCTGCTTATAGTGTATGAAGTTACCAGTAGCCCATGTGACATTGTTTACTATAACATATGGCTGAGGAGTAATCTTCTCAACAGTAATGTTTGAGCGGTAGTCATAACCAGTCTTAAAGATCTTTGAAGCCGTCTTTGTGTAAACACCACTTTGTGTATAAACGGTTATGGTGAAGTTGGTTGAGGCATCCTCTGCTAAGAAAGCAGTCCAAATATAACCTTTAGTAAGGTTCAGTTTTGAACGGTCTTTATTAGCGATTGTGATAGCATATTCCTTTTCATCACTTGTACCTACAAAGGTGCCATCCTTGAGGTTAAGCACGTCATAAGAACGAAGACCATTGATTTTAACACTATCAATGTCTTCAATGAAACCAGAGCCACTTGGACCATTATCTATCTTGAACTTCATACCCCAGATAGCCACCTTGCGTTCAAAGTTCGCCTTTAATTTTATGTTGTTTACATTTTGTGGAACTTCCTTAAGAAGATCTGAGCTCCAGTTAAAGTCAAACTTCTTATCGATATTTTCCAATGTTCCGTTCTGTTTGTTCATGTTGAGTGAAACATATTCGGTAATCGTATTGGAAACATCGTGATAGGAAATTGTCACACCTTTGTTTGTTTCTGTTGTTTCGCTTGTAGAAACCAGTCCTACAGAACCTTCCTCAAGACCTGCAGCAGGGTAGAAGAATGCAAACTTATTATTTATCTTCAGTTTGTTCTTAGACTTTACTGTACCTTGGAACGAAGTCCCTTTACTGCCACCACTCTGTGAAGTCAGTGTGCTATAGGTTTGTTCCTTACTTTGGTTATTATCAGCAGTATTGTAGATAAATATTTTATCACCTGCAGCCCATCTTGATAAAACATTGTTTTGCTCATCAAGTTTGAGCGTACGGGTAGCTGCATGAGTAGTGCTGTCTGTACCAGCCGACACCTCAACATTATATACGTAGCTTCCATCCTGTGCTACATCACCGCTCATGTTGTCGGTATCGCTACAGGCTGTAAATCCTATCATGGCGATTGCGCCACAAAGGAACTGCAATTTCCGTTTCTTCATTCTTACATTTAATTTTTTTAGTTTAATCTTCCCATCCTTTCACTTCAACATACTCGTTGCCGCCAAAAGGGTTTGACTTAGAGAGGTTATCCTCTCCACCATGCTTTGGGTCACCTTTCTCTGCACTAATCTGCAATAAATCAAAATCTGTTGTTGTAACAATAATCCTGCAATTAGGACTTTCATAACTCTTCTTCATAATTCTCTTGTTTATAGGCATAAGTCACCCTGTAAATTCTATTCTTGTTTACAATGATATTTCCTACAGAATACCTTATGATTCGTTATTTAGTTTACCTTATGTTATCCCAATATACCTTACTGAGAAAAGAACACTAAATTCGCCTGCAAAGTTAGTATTTTGTTTTGAGATAAACTAATATCTAGAGAGAAAGATTGTGTAAGACCGACTAGCATTAGTAGCTTCTTGATAAAGGTCAAACGTTTGGTGTGAAACAGAACGATACTAAAACCAAAGTACAAAGATTAAAAAAGAAAATACTAAAAACAATCGTTTGCTTTTAAGTATTGTTCTGTATGGTGATATCAATCCTAACATCACCATACAGAAGGGGGACTATATAATAAGGAGGAATTCTCTTAAGCCCCAATAAATGTAAAGAAGCAAGATATTACTTAACAACAACTTTCACAGCCTTACCACCTTGACGCTTTACATACACACCAGCGACGGGCTTCTCTACCTGTATGCCACCTAAGGTGTAATAGGTTGCAGGAGCCTCACTTGTTGCCTCTACAGCATTGATAGCTGTTGGATCAACCTTAGTAAACGAAACAGTCATAGCTGCTACATCAATGGTTACATCGTATGTAGCCTCCTCTGTGAAGTTCCACTTATTATCATCACCACCAAAGACAATCTTCCCTTCATCGGTCAAGTCGCGCAGATAGAACATCTGGTCGAACCCAGCATAGACATTCGTTCCGAACTTCAACTCACCAGCCTTCAACTCTGTACGTACTGAGAACTTAGCTGGATTAGAAGCATCTTGCTTCATAATAGTTCCTTCTCCGATACTCCAACCACCCTTTGTTGCACTACCAATCATCCATAAAGCTGTGTGCTTCAAAGGTGTTGCTTGATAAGCAGCCTTTGTCACAATGACTGTCTTCTCAGCCAAGTTACATACGATATCATAGTTGGCTGATTCATCAACAAAGAACTTACCATCGGTAGGCTCATCAACGCTACTCACCAATGGAGCAACAACGCCCGACTGCAAAGTAACAGGACCTGCACCAGCACGATACTCCAAATTACCCCAACCAAGCTCGGTAAGGAACTTAAACTCCTTATTTGCATCTAAATGAACGGTAGCCTTAAAGACATCAGCATTCTCATCAGACTTCTGCATAACGGTAGATTGACTAAGATTCCACCCTCCCCATGTAGCATCACCGACTATCACTAAATGGTCAGCAGCTTTTGCAGACAATGCACCAATAACAAATAAGGCACAACATAAAATAGATTTGGTAAATGTTTTTAATCCCATAAAGACATATATTTAAAAGGTTATTAATATCAAACTCAACCTGAGTTTTCTCATTATATAATTATAAACTGATTTCTTTAAATTATCTAAGAAGATTTAGGTTTATATCTCTCCTTTTACAAGTGCAATATTACGAAGAAAATGTGAGACAATAAACAAATACAAATTACCTACAGAGATAATATAAACTGATACAAGTGATTTCATATATTGGAAGGGAGATCTTAATCTTATAAAACCTTATATATCAACTTTGTACAATATAAGAAGAAACACAAAAGAAAGGTTCGATAAAACAAAAAATATAAAACATAGAATATGGCTTATTAGTAGAATTCTTATGCTCTCTAGGCATCAAAGGAGGCGTGCTTTTCGCTTACTATATCTCTAACCAATATTTCCAACTAAGATTTATACATTCTCTGAAGCGACTAATTCATATATGCAAAAGTATGATTAATCTAAGTAGACAAATGATTGAGCAAATACCAATGATAATAAAAAGTCAGCCATGGAAAGTAGCTGACTTATAAACTAAATACTTTATGCTTTTAATTTAAATGAGTTCTCAATACTTGCTATTTCTGCATAGAACCCCTTGTCAACCTTCAGCCGGTCTTCTATCTTCGAACAACTATGGATAACAGTACTGTGGTCGCGATTACCCACTAACTTACCGATACGACTTGCTGGCATCTTCGTATATTTCTGTGCCATATACATGCTCACTTGTCGTGCAATAACAATATCTTTCTTACGTGAACGAGAGTTGACAGCCGTTGTAGTAACACTGAAATGCGCACAAACCTTATCCAAAATATCATCTATGGTTAATGGCTCATCATCAACCTTCACAGCACGTTTTATAACACGTTCAGCTAGTCGCATATCTATATTGCTGTTATAAACAACGCTGTAAGCCAAAAGAGAGTTGATAACACCTTGCAGGTCTCGCACACTACCATTCGCTGTTTCAGCAATAAACTTAATCACATCTTCAGGAATACTAAGCCCATCACGCTTAATCTTATTGTGCAAAATATCCATACAAAGTTGCACGTTAGGCTTTTCCAACTCTGCAATAAGACCACAAGAGAAACGCGTCAATAAGCGATCATTCATTCCCTTAAGATCTACAGGAGGGCGATCACTAGCTAAGATAATACGTTTTCCGTTGCGGAAAAGGTGATTAAAAATGTGGAAGAAAGTGTCTTGTGTCTTGGTAGCAGTAATCCACTCTTGTATATCATCCACTATTAAGATATCAATTGTTTGATAGAAATTGATGAAATCATTGGTGGTGTTCTGTCTAACAGAATCTGTGTATTGTACCTGGAAAAGGCGCGCAGAAACATATAATACACGCTTTTCAGGATAAAGCTGTTTGACTTTTTCAATCCAATGGCATTGACAAGATGAGTCTTACCACAGCCTGAAGGACCATAAATAAACATTGGATTGAATTGTGTCGTACTAGGATGTTCTGCAATAGAAAGTCCTATTGAACGAGGCAATTTATTACTATCTCCCTCAATATAATTAGTGAAGGACTTATGTGGGTCAAGTTGCGAATCAAGGTCTTGAGGCACTGTATCCAGAATCGTAGGACTTTGGTTGCCACGAGCAGTTGGTCTTTGCGAAGAAATATCCTCTACTGCCTCCGGTTGTAAATCTTGTGACAAATGATGTTCCTGATCAACCATCACACGATAACTCAATTGAACACCTTGACCAAAAACACGTATAAGAGTTTTACGCAACAAAGGAACGTAATGCTCTTCCAAATATTCATATACGAACTGACTAGGCACCTGAACCAACAAAGTTTTACTAGCCGGCTGATAGGATTGAAGTACTATCGGACGAAACCAAGTATCATATTGCTGCTCAGTAACATTCTCCTTTATAAGCTGGAGACACTGATCCCAAAGTTGTTTAGGATTGACGTTCATATTGATATCTACGTTACTTATGTCTTTCTACAAATGGTATGTTGATAAAACCATTCCTAGTTTTTTACTTTTGCAAAGTTAGTAATTTATTTATAAAAAGCCCATTTACTATATAATTAACGATGTAGTACTATAAAGCTCATAAACGGCTATTTCATATGCACTTTACAGAGTTTCTGGTTTCAACATATACTCAAAGTTATTTGCTCAATTATAACAACTTGATAAACAAGATGTTTCGTTTAGTAAAGAATAAAATTAGTAATATGAGTGAAACAAATACCAGAGATGGTTAAAAAGACTGATTTACACGACCCTTATAACACATCTCTAGTATGTGAAACAAACATCTTTTAATTTAGACGATATTTAAATTACTTATCCTTTCTACCAAATAGAGAGAAGTGAACATAGCGCTTGGGGTGAGCCTTTAAGTTGACAAGCAAACTATCAGCACTGCGCATTGTACTATTCAAAGTTATTGTAAAGAGAGGCATCGTTCATCAACAGTCCGAGACTTCCCTCATTACTATTTAGCTTTGCGGTAAGAGAGTTGATATGCTCTAAGGTTGTATTGACTTTCGTCATTGTACCCTGCACATCAATACCATCAACCTTATTGTTTAATGTTGCAATCATGCCATTAGCACCACGAATAGCACCACGTGCCTCTGTAATTCCGCCATTTGCATTTACCATTAAGCCGTTAACTCCATCCATCACTCTACCAGCTTTTGTGGTTAAAGCTGGTAATGAATGATTCATCTGAGCGAGTAACTGGTTTACTTCACGTGTAGAGGTAGTTAGATTAGCTGTAATTTGATTGACATTATGAATGGAGCTTCTCAGAGCTGGATCAGCCAAGAGAGAATTGACACTAACAAGTATGCTATCCAACTTTGGTAGCATCTTTTGAATAGAAGGGACCATATCCTTCATTCGACCCAATGCTCCGTCATTAATACGACCATCAATAATTCCATTTGAAGCAAGTGTCTTGTTACTTGTCCCAAGTACTAAATCAACCTTCACATTCCCCATGACATCACTAATAATATCAGCCTTTGTACCCTCTGGAATGTTCATGCTTTATCAATATCTACTCCTACCATAATTGGTTCACCAGGCTTTGCATAATCATATTCTATGCTCTTTACTGTTCCAACCTTAAAACCATTTGCATATACAGGAGTAGACGTTGAGAGACCACTTACATTACTGAATCGCATTTGATAGTGTGTATCTGTCGAGAAAATAGATAATCCCTTCAGAAACTGCATACCGAAGAACAAAACAATAACACCTAGTATTGCGACAAGTGCTATCTTTACTTGTGGCGTGAAAAACTTACCCATATTACTTCCTTTACTTATTCTTTTTATTTCTTAGAAACTCATTAATAGCCTCGTTCGTATCCATACGATTTCCCCCTTTATAAGCAATAACAAATGCCTGAGGAAAATCTTTTTTCAATTTTTCTCGAAGCCGTGCAATCTCATTATAGTTAGTACTGCTACCTATTGTATACTTATAGAACGAGCCTTCTTGTGTACAGTCTATATCCTTATGTCCTTTGAATTGTTCGCAACCAGAACGCAACTGACGATTTGAAGCGATAACCTGTACTTTAAAAATCGGTGCATTTACAGATACGCTAGCCTTATTGTCTTTTTTCCCATCAGTAGTTGTTCCCTTTATTGGAACAGGCGTTGCTTCTTTTTTAGGAGTCTCTTTTATCGCCTTTTTAGCAATAGACTTTTTTGTTTGCTGAGGCTTTGTAGAAAGGGTAACTAGATTCATTTGACCTGTTGGAGGTGCCGGAATAACTCTAGTAACACTAATTTTCCTATTATCTGCAGACTTATATGGTACAACGATATGCGTGTCGTACATATTCTTATACTTGACAAAGGCATTGTAAATCCCCTTTGCCATGGCGTCAATACCATCTGGACTATTTAAGAACTCCTCCTCATCTGCTGCAGTAATAAAGCCTAATTCTATCAGACAACTAGGCATATAACTCTCACGCAACACCAAGAAACCTGCTTGATGTACACCTTTATCAATGCGATTAGCACTAGAACATACCGAACGTTGTATTAACCTAGCCAGCTCTACACTCTTCTCCATGTTTGAATTCTGCATGAACTCAAACATAATATAGCTTTCGGAAGATTTCGGATCAAAGCCTTGATAAGTCTGTTGGTAGCCTTTCTCCATCGAAATAACCGAGTTCTCACGCATCGCAACATCAAGGTTATCCTTCGCACGGTGCATACCTAGCGTATAAACTTGGAATCCCTTAGCATAATGACCAGGCACTACTGAATTTGTGTGTACCGATATAAAAAGGTCAGCTTTAGCCTTATTAGCTATATCGGCACGCTGATGTAGAGGAATAAAGACATCCGTCTTACGTGTATAAATCACTTGCACGTCAGGTAAGTTTTGCTCCACATAACGTCCAAAGGCTAATGCTACGTTCAAATTGATGTCCTTCTCCTTTGATATAGCACCTAGAGCACCAGCGTCATGACCTCCATGACCAGCATCAATAACAAGTGTGAAGCGCCCATTTGCAGCCCATGAAGTAGCCACAAACAATACAAAGAAAACAATGAAAAGCGTTATTTTCTTAAACATACTTAATTATTTAGGGGACAAAGATACGGTTTTTCATTTGGAAACCTTAGTTCTAAACCTTGGTTTTATCATTTATTAAGTGTAATTCAATGCCTGCACTATGACAATCTGCACTCATTGGTGGATTCTTTTTCACCAATTTCAAGTCAATACTCTCAAGCTGTATGTATCGTGCCAACAACTCATTTACTATTTTTCCAGCTGCTGCTTCCAATAGTTTCGAGGGTTGCTTCATAACATCGGAAACTATATTGAAGACATCTGCATAATTTAATGTATCATCAACATCATCACTCTTCATAGCTGCAGCAAAGGGGTAACCCAATCGAAGATCAAGTACATAATCATTGCCAACAACCTGTTCTTGTTCCCCAACTCCTATAAAAGCATGATATTGAAGACCCTGTAAAAGAATATAAGTAGACGTTAATTCCATTATTAAACATTAGTTTTAAAGATACAAAGAAAGTGTATTAAGTGCCCTATAAGCACTTAATACACTCCACAAAATTACCCACAACGAGAAGCACCACAATTAGTACAAATCAAGCAACCCTCCTGATAAACAAGAGTCTCCTGTCCGCAAACAGGGACAACGGAGCCCTGAAGCCTTTCGTACCATCGGTTACGTACTTCTTCAAAGCACGTTCCACACCATTCTTCCAAGTGTTAATACTCTCGTTCTTAAGCTGCAATGAGCCTACAAGCTTTATGACATGATCTATCGGCATACGGTAACGAAGCACACCAGAGATGAGCTTTGCATAGTTCCAATACTCTGGATTGAACTTCTCCGACAGCCCTTCAACAGTCGTCTTATAGCCTCGCTTATTCTCAAACTGGAAGTCGTAACGATGGCTACCATCCTCTGCTGTCTGCTTGATAATCTTTCCCTTAGTAACACTCTTTGGTAAGGCAATACCTTCCTCATCGTCTTGAAGACCCGTAAAAATCTCATAAGGAAAACCATCTAACAGCCCAACAAAGGCAACCCACTTCTCTTTATTATTCTGAAAACGTACCACATCACACTCGAGTTCCTTAGGTCTAACCTCCATTACCTGTGGTCGGCTACATACATGTTCGTGATGTTCTTCAGCAGAAGTTAAATCTTTCTCCTTCTCCTCCTCGACTGTATTAGTCTCCTTCTTCTTATCTTTCTTCGATACAGATATCATCACTCCGGACCTGCTACCATCACGATATATGGTGCAGCCTTTGCATCCGCTACGCCAAGCCTCAACGTATAACTTGTTGACAAGAGCCTCATCAACGCTGTTAGGGAGGTTCACTGTAACTGAAATCGAGTGGTCAACCCACTTCTGAATGGCACCCTGCATACGTACTTTCATCAGCCAATCAACATCGTTGGCTGTAGCTTTATAATAAGGTGAACGCTTTACCAACTCGTCAATCTCTTCTTGGCTGTACTTCTTTTCGAGTATCAATACCATTCGCTTCCATCCAAGTTAGGAACTTACGATGGTACACGATGTACTCTTCGAAAGGAATCTCCAACCTCATCAACAAAGTCTACATGCACATCAGTATCATTTGGGTTCACTTTGCGACGACGCTTATACACAGGCATAAAGACGGGTTCTATGCCCGAAGTAGTTTGTGTCATTAAGGACGTAGTACCGGTTGGAGCAATCGTTAAACAGGCTATATTGCGACGCCCGTAACGTATCATCTCCTCATAAAGTTGTGCATCAGCTTCCTTCAAGCGGAGTATGAAGGGGTTATGCTCCTCACGCTTTGCATCATAGATAGCAAAGGCTCCACGCTCCTCTGCCATTCGAACGGAAGAACGATAAGCATTCAACGCCAACGCACGATGAACATCGACTGCAAAATCGGTAGCAGTCTGTGTTCCATAACGTAACCCCATTGCAGCTATCATATCTCCTTCGGCTGTTATGCCCACACCCGTTCGACGACCTTTACCGCTCTTATCCTTTATCTTCTCCCAAAGATGGTACTCGGCTTCCTTCACTTCATCAACTTGTGGGATCGCTCTTAACCTTTTCCATGATAAGATCAATCTTCTCCATCTCGAGGTCAACGATATCATCCATGATACGTTGTGCTAGCTGTGCATGCTTGCTAAAGAGATCGAAGTCGAAGCGAGCATGGTCTGTGAACGGATCTATAACATAAGAGTATAGATTCAACGAGAGCAATCGGCAGCTATCATAAGGGCACAAAGGAATCTCACCACAAGGGTTAGTTGAGACCGTGCGGAAACCTAAGTCTGCATAACAATCAGGTATGCTCTCACGAATAATAGTATCCCAAAAGAGCACACCAGGCTCTGCGCTCTTCCAAGCATTATGCACAATCTTCTCCCAAAGAGCCTTGCAGAAACCTTCTTAGTGCACTTTGGCTCCGTAGAATCTATTGGGAACTGCTGCTCATAAGGCTTATCATCAATGGCAGCACGCATGAACTCATCCGTAATCTTTACTGACACATTAGCCCCAGTGACCTTTCCTTCCTCCATCTTAGCGTCTATGAACGCCTCAGAGTCTGGGTGTTTAATACTCACAGAGAGCATTAATGCACCTCGACGACCATCCTGTGCTACCTCTCTAGTACTATTGGAGTAGCGTTCCATGAATGGAACAAGTCCTGTAGAGGTAAGGGCAGAGTTATGGACTGGTGAGCCTTTCGGGCGAATGTGACTTAGGTCATGTCCAACGCCTCCACGGCGTTTCATCAGTTGAACCTGCTCTTCGTCTATACGCATGATAGCCCCATAAGAATCGGCATCACCATCTAATCCAATCACAAAACAGTTGGATAACGATGCTATCTGATGGTCATTACCGATTCCAGTCATCGGACTTCCAGCGGGAATAATGTACCGGAAATGATCCAAAAGATTGAATATCTCTTCCTCTGTTAAGGGGTTCTTATACTTGTGCTCGATACGAGCTATCTCCTTGGCAATACGTCTGTGCATCTGCTCCGGAGACTTCTCATAAATGTTACCGAGGCTATCCTTCATGGCATACTTGTTCACCCATACACGAGCGGCAAGCTCATCTCCATTAAAGTAAGCCAATGAAGTCTGGTAGGCCTCATCGAATGAGTAAGTTTGATTAGTTACCATTGTCCTTTTTAGAAAATTAACGACTGCGAAGTTACGAATTGTTTTCTTAATTCTAAAACATTTGCTTAACTTTGTCGAAACAAAGTTATCAGCAATGGAAACTATCAATTCAAGAAGAACTATAAGACGATATTCTCAAGAGGATGTATCGGATGACTTGTTAAGAGAACTCCTATCGGTTGCAGAGAGAACACCCTCTATGGGCAACCTGCAACTCTATTCGGTCGTTATCACACGAAGCCTGGAAATGAAGAAGAAGATCGCTCCAGCACACTTCAATCAACCCATGGTTACAGAGGCACCTGTCGTTCTTACCTTCTGTGCGGACTATCGTCGAACAACCTCATGGGCAACACAAAGAAAGGGAACACCTGGTTATGATAATTTCTTATCATTCCTAAATGCGGCGACAGATGCCCTTCTTTATTGCCAAACTTTCTGTAATCTCGCTGAAGAAAGGGGCTTGGGAACCTGCTTCCTGGGTACTACGATCTATAGTCCAAAAGCGTTAATTGAAGCACTCGAATTGCCTCGTTTGGTCATGCCTGTTGCTACTATCACCTTGGGATGGGCTGCTGAAACACCCAAGCAGACCGATCGTTTGCCACTGAAGAGTATTATTCACAATGAGACTTACAACGATTATACGCCCGAGAGAATAGACGAGTTTTACATGCAAAAGGAGAACTTGAAAGAGAATAAAGACTTCGTTGAACTGAACAAGAAAGAAACACTTGCACAGGTATATACCGATATTCGTTATACAAAGAAGGATAACGAGGCTATGTCTGTGGGCTTGCTTGAAGCACTAAGACAGCAGGGGTTCCTCTAAGGAGACGCCTTCCTTATATTAAAGAGGGCGTTTCTTCCCATCAAAGAGAGGCTTCCTTCATAGCAAGGAAACGCCCTCTTCAATGCAAAGAATAAGTTATCTTACCTTTATGAAATTCCGAACTATTATAGACATCCCTATTCCGAACTTCTCATTCAAGCCCTGCGAAAGGAGTCTCTTTGTGGGTTCTTGCTTTGCAGATAACATCGGAAAGCGATTCAAAGAGGAGAAGTTTCGCACAATAGTCAACCCTTTTGGGGTGATGTACAACCCTGTTTCCATCCTTCACACGGTACAGAAACTATCCAATCAGGTGTTTGATATCGTGGTATTCACGCTTGGGACGAACCATGTCTACATAGAGAAAGCTACGGGAGAGATCGTGGATAATTGTCAAAAACGACCTCAGAAACTTTTCAACGAACAAGAGTTAACGATTGACGAATCGGCTAATGCCCTACGTGAAGCCATCCATTTATTAAGGAAACAAAACCCAAATGTGAAGGTGATAGTGACTGTTAGTCCGATAAGATATGCAAAATATGGATTTCACGGGAGCCAGTTGTCAAAGGCTACATTGCTTTTGGCTGCGGACAAACTAGTACGAGAAGAAGGCGAGGCGGTCTATTATTTCCCTGCTTACGAGATAGTGAATGATGAGCTGAGAGACTATCGCTTCTATAAAGCGGATATGTTACATCCTAACGAACAAGCCGTTGAATACATCTGGGAACGGCTCGTTGCAACCTGCTTCTCATCAGAGGCTAAGAAGTTCCTGGAGGCTTGGCGACCTATCAAGGAGGCATTAGGACATCGTCCATTCAATCCTGATTCGGAGGCATATCGGCTCTTTATGCAGAAGACCAAAGAGAAGATTCAATGGTTAAAGCAGCTATATCCTGACTTAGAACTAGACGAGTAATAACTGAAACAAAGCTAAAATGAATGAAAAACAGATAGAAGGTTTACTGGAGCAACATGGTATTAAACTAACAGCAAACCGAATATTGATAGCAAAGGTAATGTCCACGCTAGATTATCCCATATCTATGAAAGAGTTGGAAACAATGCTCCTCACGATGGATAAGTCAAGTATCTTCCGCACATTATCACTCTTTAAAAGCCACCATTTAGTGCATCAGTTGGAAGATGGGAACGACATTGTGCGTTACGAACTATGCCATAGTCTGAACAAAGAAACCGATGAAGACATACATGTACACTTCTATTGTGAACACTGCCATCGCACCTTCTGCCTCAATGAAATACCCGTTCCGCAAGTCAATTTACCTACTGGTTATAGGCAGACAGCCGTTAACTATATGATTAAAGGAATCTGCCCAGATTGCTCCCATCGGTAGATTCTTTATCAATAAGTAAGAAAAAACGGCTTAGATAAGATGTTGTATTGATAGTTTTGATTATCTTTGCATGAGATTAAAACAATTAGGATAGTAATGAATTATACTATTGAGAAAGTAACGACGCTCATTGGTGCACGCCGTTATGGTGATACTGATGCTAACATCAGCTTTGTTCTTACCGACAGTCGATCACTATGTTTCCCCGAAGAAACATTATTCTTTGCACTCAAAACAGAGCGCAATGATGGTCATAACTATATACCAGAACTATATGCAAGGGGCGTTAGGAACTTTCGTAGTAGAAGTAGTTCCAGATAACTGGGAAACGCTCTACTCGGGCTTCAAACTTCCTAAAGGTTGTGGGCAGCCTAGAGGCTTTGCAACGTCTAGCAGAGCGTCATCGCGATGAGTTCCTCATACCGATTGTGGGCATAACAGGCTCTAATGGCAAGACAATGGTTAAGGAGTGGCTTTATCAACTACTATCTCCTCAAATGGTGGTAACGCGTTCGCCAAGAAGTTATAACTCTCAGATTGGTGTTCCTTTGTCGGTTTGGTTGCTCAATGAAAACACCCAAGTAGGAGTGTTCGAAGCGGGCATCAGTAAGCCAGGAGAGATGATGGCACTGCGTGACATCATACAACCTACCATCGGCGTATTCACTAGTTTGGGTACAGCTCACCAAGAGAACTTCCCTTCCATAGAGGCTAAATGTATGGAGAAATTATGTCTTTTCCATGACACAAAGGCGATTGTCTTTTCTATGGATGACGATATTCTGACACATTGCTTGGCTCAATATAACTACCAAGGTGAGCAACTTAGTTGGTCAATAAAGCATACGGACGCAGCATTCTATATAAAGTCTATTGAGAAGAAGGACATTGAGACTACCATTACTTACACATGGAAAGGTGGGAAAGAAGCCCAGTATAAGCTCCCATTTATCGATGATGCAAGTGTGGAGAACTCTATCACTTGTGCTGTTGTTGCACTACATTTAGGTGTGATGCAGGCTGCTCTTGCAGAGCGAATGGCACAATTGGAACCTGTTGCTATGCGATTGGAAGTGAAAGAGGGACAGCATGGTTGCACGCTTATCAACGATTCTTACAACTCTGATTATAACTCACTTGACATTGCACTCGACTTCATGAATCGTCGTCCAGACCATAAGGGACGCAAGAGAACACTGATATTGAGTGATATACTCCAGAGTGGTGAGGAGGATAAAGAGCTATATAATAAGGTGGCATTCCTATGTGAGAAGCGTGGAGTTAATAAGTTCATCGGTATTGGCGAAGGGCTTTTAGCAGAACGTAATGCCTTCAAGCATTTAGGAGAGAAGCATTTCTTTGCTACTATCAATGCCTTCATTCATAGCGAGGAATTTACTAATTTGCACGATGAAGTAATCCTTTTAAAGGGTGCAAGGCAGTTTGGTTTTGACCATCTCACCGAACTATTGGTAAAGAAGGTACATGAGACTGTATTGGAGGTAAACCTCAATGCAGTGGTAGATAACCTCAACTGGTACCGTTCCTTTATGAAGGCTGAGACCAAGTTAGTGTGTATGATCAAGGCTGATGCTTATGGAGCTGGAGCCGTAGAGATTGCTAAGACGTTACAAGATCATCGTGTCGATTACCTTGCTGTGGCTGTGGCTGATGAGGGGGTAACACTCCGCAAGAATGGTATTACAAGTAACATCATGATTATGAACCCAGAGATGTCGTCCTTTCAAGACGCTCTTCGATTATGATCTTGAGCCTGAGGTTTACAGTTTCCGACTCCTTGATGCACTCGTCAAAGCCGCTCAAAAGGAAGGCATAACAGGCTTCCCTGTTCATATCAAACTCGATACTGGTATGCACAGATTGGGCTTTGATCCACAGAAAGACATGGATGAATTGATTGATAGACTTAAACATCAGAATGCAATCATACCACGTTCTGTCTTCTCTCACTTCGTTGGCTCTGATGCAGATAGCTTCGATGAGTTCTCTGCCAAGCAGTTTGCTTTATTCGACGAGGGTAGTAAGAAGCTGCAAGCAGCATTCAAACACAAGATTATCCGACACATGGATAACTCATCAGGAATCGAACACTTCCCAGCGCGTCAACTAGATATGTGCAGGCTAGGATTGGGTCTTTATGGTATCAATCCACGCACAAATAAGATTATCAACAATGTTTCTACGCTCAAAACAACCATTCTTCAGCTTCGCCATGTGCCTGCTGGTGACACGGTAGGATACTCTCGTAAGGGAACAATCGACCATGATAGTCTGATCGCAGCAATACCTATTGGCTATGCAGATGGGCTCAATCGCCACCTTGGGGAATCGCCATTGTTATTGCTTGGTAAATGGTCAGAAGGCTGAGTATGTAGGCAATATTTGTATGGATGTAGCGATGATTGACGTTACAGGTATCGATTGTAAGGAGGGCGATAGCGTTGAGATTTTCGGCGACCACCTACCTGTTACAGTCCTTAGTGATGTATTAGACACGATTCCTTACGAGGTTCTCACCACCATTAGTAACCGTGTGAAACGGGTTTACTTCCAAGACTAACAAGTGCTATTCATCCCCTCTTCTTCTCTTGAAGAGGGGATAGATTGTATCAAGCTCACCTTCTCACTGTCATTTTTAACACTGAATACACAGATAAAAGGAGTCTCCATGACTTCCTTTCATCTGTGTATTCAGTGTTGAAAATGAACTTAGTAACAAATAAACAACTATAAGATTTATGGAGATAATATACTTAATTCTGGGACTTATCATCGGTTTCGTCATCTCATTCTTGTGGCTAAAAGGCAAGATGACACAGGACGTGAGCAAAGCAAATGAGCAACTGGCAGCACTCCGCAGTCAGCTGGAAGCGGAGCAGAAGAGTATTGAAGATCGTCTTGCTATCGCTAAAGAGAATGCGACTCAACAGGTGACTGCAACGAAAGAAGCGGCTGACCGACAATTAGAAGAGGTCAAGAACAGCTACACCCAACGTCTAGAAGCAGAGCGCAAACATAACGAGGAATTACGTAGCGAACTACAGAAACAGGCGGAGGCAAAGAATAAGTTGCTGCAAGAGGAGGTGCGTAACATGGCGGCGCAGATGCTTTCAGAGAGTCGAGAGAAGATGAATACGGCTGATAAAGAGCGTCTCGAGGCTTTACTCACACCTTTGAAGGACCGCTTGGAGGCTTTCAATCAGACGGTGACAAACAACAGTAAGGAGACAGCAGCTAACAAAACAGAGATCAAAACAACCTTTGAAGAGGCGATGAAAAGACTTCATGCCGAGCAAGAAATGACCATTAAGGCGATGCGTGAAGACCAAGAACGAACGGTGAAGGAGCTTCGCGAACAGACAGAACGCATTGGAAATGATGCCGCCTCACTAACTGAAAGCACTCAAGGGGGACTCGAAGATGCAAGGTGACTGGGGTGAGATGATTCTCGAAAAGACCTTAGAAGACTGCGGACTTATTAAGGATCAGCAGTTCTTCCTACAAGAGAATTACAAGGACGAGGAGGGTAATAACTTCCGACCAGATGCTGTTATCGAGTTGCCGAATAAGGAGAGAGCAGTCGTTGACTCGAAGGTTTCGCTCACAGCTTACCAATCGGCAATAAAGGAAACAGACCCTGATGAGCAGGAGCGATTGCTGAAAGAGCATGTAAACTCCGTGCGGAAACACATCGACGAGCTATCGGCTAAGGGCTACGAGAAGATTGTCCCTGGTTGTATCGGCTATGTCTTGATGTTCATCCCCTACGAGAGTGGCTATTCCGCAGCCCTCAAGACCGACCCTTCTATCCTACAATACGCCTACAGAAAGCATATCATCGTACTCAGTCCGAGCAATCTCCTCATGGCATTGCAACTGACCCGCACGATGTGGCAGAACTATCGATTGAATAAGAATGTAGATGAGATTCTCCGCCAGTCGAACGATCTATACGATAAGTTCGTGACCTTCGGTGAAACCTTCGTAAAGATTGGGACAAGTATTGAGAAGCTCCAATCAGACTTCAACAAGGCTAAGGGACAACTCAACGAAGGCAAAGGTAATATCATTAGACGCCTCGAAGGGATGAAGACGCTGGGGATTACTCCGAAGAAGCAGATACCTGATAACCTATAAGACACACATCACAAAAGACCCCACTCATGGTCGGATAAGTACCGCACCATGGGTGGAGTCTTTTCGTTTATATACCTTTATATAATAGTGGAAAACTTATTTCAACAAGAACTTCCGCCTCGATTCGATGATATCCTCCATATTCTCACTTGCCCACGAGAGTAGATTATCAATCAGAGGCAACAGACTCTTACCCTTCTTCGTAAGCGAATACTCCACACGAGGTGGTACCTCTGGGAAGACTTCACGACGAATGAGTCCATCAGCCTCAAGCATCTTTAGCGTTGCTGTCAACATCTTTTGAGAGATGTCTGGGATATTCCTTTGCAACTCTTTAAAGCGTTGGTTATCGTTCGACTCAAGGGTGAAGAGCACCAGCATTGACCACTTATCTCCTACCCTAGAGAGCACATTTCGGATAGGACAATTAGGGTAAAGAGCATCTCTAATATCACTTCTGTTCATTTCTAATAACGTCTATGTGTCTTATTACTATACAAAAGTAACCATTAAAGTCAACGTTCCCTTTTACTTTATAGTTAAACTATGTAAAACTAAGAAACGGCAATCTCCTTACTTACCGCATTACTTACTTCGAGGTAACTGGCTGACCTTTGCGTGCCTACTTGTGCGATTCTATGAAAGACTATACCTTTGCATCGTCAAAACAAAATAATAACAATTAAACAAATAAAGCATTATGAAGACGATTGAAACAACTAAGAATGGTAAGAACTACACTGCAGTAACAGTTGGAAAGCTCAACGAGATCAAAGATTATGTGCTCCCTATGGGCGAGATTGAGATACCCGGTAAGGTGTTCGCAGGGCAGGCTTTGCACGCAACAGGTAGTGAGCTATCATTCCAAACACTCTTTCCAGGACAAGACAGTGGCTTCTTGCACACACATAAAACGCACGAGGAACTTTACTTCATACTAAAAGGTGAGGGCGAATATCAGGTAGATGGCGATATATTCCCAGTCTCTGAAGGTAGTATCATACGTGTTGCTCCAGAAGGCAAACGTGCATTGAAGAATACAGGTAAGGGCGAGTTGCTCATGCTTTGCATACAATATAAGGCAAACAGCTTCGTTGAGAGCGACTCTCCCGTTAGTGATGGCAATATCTTAAATGAGCCACTTAAATGGTAACCGACCCCTTATTTCCAACGTGTCCGATACGTAATGTCCTTGCAAGGATATGCCGACCGGACACGCTGTGGATTATCCAGTTACTCGGTGCAAGTGGTTCGAAAGGATACAACACACTACTAAAGGATGTTCCTGAGAGCGAACTCTCCGATTCCTTACAAGTATTAATACAGGACGAGATTATCACTGAGAAGGCTGGTAAATACGCACTCTCTACAACAGGTAAAGAGTTGTTCCCATTAGTAGCATCGCTCATAACCTGGTGTAATGAGCACCTTGACTAAATATTCTTCTTATTATTTGCACGGTCATAAACGCCTTACACACAGCAGAAAAGAATACCTTTATATACAAAGCATACACAAACTAGCATTCAATAGAGCGTTCCCTCCATTTCAAGAGAGCCTCTCTTCCACCCGAAGAGAGGCTCTTCTCGCATAAAGGAAAGGCTCTCTTCATTTCGAGCAGACGCCCTTCTGCAATGCTATTGATTTGTCAATACGGATTATTTTAGCTATCTTTGTCCACCAAACAAAACAGTACATTCAATGGCAACAGTTGACGACAAGAAGATTATCTTCTCAATGGTGGGCGTGTCAAAGATCATCCCACAGAACCAAAAACAAATCCTGAAGAACATTTATCTATCGTTCTTCTACGGCGCAAAGATAGGTATCATTGGTCTTAATGGTGCGGGTAAGTCCACCTTAATGAAGATTATTGCAGGGCTCGTAGAGCCTACGCAGGGCGAAGTTGTGTGGAGCCCGGGTTATTCGGTGGGCTATCTACCACAGGATCCACCGCTCGATGAGAGTAAAACAGTCAAAGAGAACGTCATGGAGGGAGTGCAACAAATCTATGACGCACTCAAAGAGTATGACGATATCAACGTGAAGTTCGGCTTGGAGGAGTATTACTCTGATGCCGACAAGATGGATAAACTCATGCAGAGACAGGCTGAACTTCAAGACATCATCGACGCTACTGACGCATGGAACATCGACTCCCGACTGGAACGGGCGATGGATGCCTTGCGCTGTCCTAAGGGCGATTTGCCTGTGACAAATCTGTCTGGTGGTGAGCGCAGACGCGTTGCCTTGTGCCGATTACTCCTACAGAAGCCCGACGTTCTACTGCTTGATGAGCCTACCAACCACCTCGATGCAGAGAGTATCGACTGGTTGGAACAGCACTTACAGCAGTATGAAGGCACCGTTATTGCCGTCACTCACGACCGTTACTTCCTAGATGATGTGAGCGAATGGATACTCGAACTCGACCGCGGGGAAGGGATTCCTTGGAAGGGAAACTACTCTTCGTGGCTCGATCAAAAGACCAAACGCATGGAACAGGAAGAGAAGTCTGCATCGAAGAGACGTAAGACTCTCGAGCGAGAACTGGAGTGGGTTCGCATGGCACCAAAGGCTCGACAGGCAAAAGGTAAGGCTCGTTTGAACTCATACGAACAAATGCTCAACGAGGAACAGAAGCAGCGTGAAGAGAAGTTAGAGATATTTATCCCGAACGGTCCACGCCTCGGTAATAAGGTGATTGAGGCGCAGCACGTGAAGAAGGCGTTTGGCGATAAGGTGCTATTCAACGACCTTAACTTCATGTTGCCACCCAATGGTATCGTTGGTGTCATCGGTCCTAATGGTGCAGGAAAGACCACCCTCTTCCGCCTCATCATGGGACTTGAGCAGGTAGATGGCGGTACGTTTGAGGTGGGTGAGACCGTTAAGTTGGCTTATGTAGACCAGCAACACAAGGACATCGACCCTAACAAGACCGTTTATGACGTAGTGGCACAGGGCAACGAAACCATTCGCATGGGTGGGCGTGACATCAATTCGCGTGCTTATCTGTCACGTTTCAACTTCTCAGGAACCGACCAGAGCAAACTCTGTTCAGTGCTATCTGGTGGTGAGCGCAACCGCTTGCAACTGGCATTAGCACTCAAGCAGGAAGGCAATGTGTTACTCCTCGATGAGCCAACGAACGACATCGACGTGAATACGCTACGTGCGCTTGAGGAAGGCTTAGAGGCTTTCGCAGGTTGTGCAGTAGTCATCAGCCACGACCGTTGGTTCCTCGACCGTATCTGTACCCACATCCTTGCCTTTGAGGGTAATGGTGAAGTTGTCTACTTCGAAGGTGGCTTCTCTGATTACGAAATCAATAAGGCACGCCGATTGGGCAATGAGGAGATTAAGAAGGGTAGATATAGAAAGTTGATGGAGGAGTAAAAGCAAACAACCAATCAGCCAACCAACTGGCCCCTCCCCCGTAGGGAGGGGTTGGTTGCCTTCATTACATTTCACGCCCTCCCCTTTCGTGGAGGGATGGGGTGGGGCTGATTGTTTGCTTGTTTTTACTTACTTTTCTTATTCAGCAGCACATACCCACCTATTCCGCCTAAGATGGAGGCGAGGAAGATACCCAATTTTGCTTGTGTCATCAATAGCTCGTCGGTGAAGGCGAGGGTAGAGATGAACATTGACATGGTGAAGCCGATAGAGGCAAGCATACCTAAGCCTATCAGTGTGCGACGAGTGATGGCACTTGGAAGGGTTGCCCAACGCATTTTTACCATTAAGAAAGTTGCTCCGATAATACCAATCGGTTTTCCTAAGAGCAGACCCAATGTCACTCCGAGTGCTACGTGGGTAGAGAAGATGTCTGATAGACTTAAATCTGTGAAGCTGATACCTGCATTGGCAATTGCAAAGATAGGCATGATCAAGAAGGTAACGATAGGTGACATCTTATGTTCAAGCTGTTGCAGCAAAGGTATTGCAATCTCGGTGTCGTGCTGTATATGTGTCAGCACGTCCACCTGTCCCTCCTCCAAGGTTCTCACCTCGTTAGGTTCCTCTTTCTCGAAACGTCTTGTCAGTTTCTTCATACGCTTGAGATAGACCGACTCGTTAATCTTCGCATCGGCTGGAATCATAAAGGCAGCAAGTACGGCAGCAATCGTTGCGTGGATTCCTGACAGCAAGAAGGTTACCCATACACCACCGATACCGAGTGCGGCATAGAAGAATAGGCTCTTGATACCGAGTCTGTTGCCTATAAACATCACTGCGAGAAAGCCCAAACCAAAGAGCAAACTCGCAATAGAGAGCTCGGAAGTGTAGAAGAAGGCGATGACAAGCACAGCCCCAAGGTCGTCTACTATGGCAAGCGTTGTAAGGAAAAGCTTTGCCGATGCGGGTACTTTATCGCCCAAAAGATATACTACTCCTAAGGCAAAAGCAATGTCAGTTGCCATCGGTATTCCCCATCCCATCGTTTGTGGGGTACCTATGTTCAGACTTAAAAATATCAAGGCAGGTACAATCATACCGCCTACTGCTGCGCCGATAGGTAGAATGGTGTTTCTGATGTCAGCCAGTTCGCCTCCGATAAACTCTCTTTTCAACTCTAAGCCGACTACAAAGAAGAACATAGCCATTAAGCCATCATTAATCCAATGGTGCAGACTATAATTCAGATAAGGCTCTCCGTTGACGATAAAGCCTACTTCCTGTTCAAAGAAATGGAAGTAGCTCTCAGCAATATTGCTGTTTGCCAATATCATTGCTAAGGTGACACTGAGAATCAGAACGATACCTCCTGACTTCTCCCTACCCATAAACAGCTTTATCGGTAGCATCAAATGCTGGTTTAGCTTCTTTTCAACTCGTTGTCTCATAATTTTCTTCTTATCCTTATTTTACAATATATATAAAAGGTGAAGAACGCTATAAGCCTTATACAATAAAAGTATATAAAGCCTATGCCCTAAACACTCTTCGATTTAAACGGAATACCCTCGTAAGCCAATATACTTGTGAGGGTATTCTGTTTTATTCTTTTTCAACCTTCATCTTTTGTGATGACTTCCCCTTGTCTCCACACTTCACTTCTCGCAATGACCGCAAGTTCAGAAATGATTGGGGGTATCTCGCATTCTACGCCCCTCCCTATGGGGGACGGGGCGAGGGCTGTTTGCTTCGTTACATTTTCACCTCCCCTTCGGGGAGGGATGGGGTGGGGCTTCTTCTACTTCTACCTCTTCCTCCACTCCATATACCCTGCACCCGCAATCGCCAAGAGCAAGATAACAATCGCAATGTAAGCGATGGTCTCAGTGGTAGAGATACTTGTTGGGATGGAAGTCGAGGACTACCGTATGCTTGCCTGCTTCACATTCACAGCACGGAGGATATAGTTCACACGTCCGAGCTCTGCAGGCTGACCCATCGATCGTGGCTGTCCATCCAGATAGTAGATCTCAGAGAAGACGACCACACCACCATTCTTTGAGTTGACAGTGTATTGCAGGTTGTTAGGCTCATACTTTGATCGAGCTTTCACGATTGCAGTAGAGTCGTTCACTCTGTCGCCTGACCTAAAGAGCCGCCTCAAACTTCTTATCGGCTACCGCCTCGTGGCGCACGTCAATCTTACCCTACTCAGCATATTCAGCGTTGGCATCAGTCAACATAGTTAGCTTATCTGACAAACCAGCCGTTGCCCTGTGCATATGGATTCTGCATTGGTGCTCGTTGCACCTCCCTGCAGTGGAAGGATAAAGTACTTCGTGTTCAGCATATTCAATACAGGGAAGGTCTTCACACCATCAACCGCCTGCATATTACCACCTGCAGCAGCAATCGCCTGCATCGTCTTCTGCATCTCTGGAGCGATATAAGCATCAATCATCTCCTGATAACGACGGAGCTTAGCAGGGTGATAACCACCGATACTCTTATGGAAGTAAGAAGTCTCGTTCTCGTTGAACGTGTTAGAAGCGAAGTTCAGCACACGATAGTCAAGACTCTTGTCCTTATTAATCTCAAGGTCGGCTGCTGTTGGTTGCTGTGGCATATCGCGCTCACTCTTTGGTACGAACATCTCGTCATTGAGATAACGCTTATCCACCTGCCACATATCAACAAGACAAAGTACTGCCATGCAGATAACCATATAATCGGCACGTAACTTCTTCATCTTGTAGAGGAACAAGAGGGCGAAACCTATCAAGATCACTATGACCGAACGCCATGCGTCAGCACTCACCATTGCCTCACGCATCGCTGCGATGTTGGATAGAATCATGTTAGCAGTATTGCCATCCATGCCTTGGATACTGGTTATCATCTGACGCTCTTGGTCGCTGACAAAGGGTTCCATCATACCAGGGAACAGGGCAATCAATAGCGCAACACCTGCTGTAAGAGCTAAACTGATGTAGACAAACTTCATCTGTTTGGTAAGTACTTCAGGCTCATCAACTATCTTCTTCAGCGCAAGCGCAGCCAAAAGAGGTATCGTGAAACTCGGCTATTACGAGGATACTAGCCACTGTTCGGAACTTAGCATACATCGGTATATAATCGAGGAAGAAGTTCGTAAAGCCCATGAAGTTATGTCCCCATGCGAGAAGAACCGACAGAACAGTAGCCGCCAGTAGTGCCCATTTCATAGAGCCACGCACAATGAACAATCCTAAGATGAAGAGGAACAACACGAAAGCACCCACGTAAACAGGTCCACTAGTGCCTGGCTGCGTACCAAAGTATTGCGGTATTGCATCATAGAGTTGCGGTATCATCGATTGTATCTGTGGGTCGGCTTTTGCCATAGCAGTGGCGTTCTTGCTCAATGGGACAGTAGCCCCACCCTTCGCATCAGGCACTAAGAGCGTTAGAGTCTCATCAATGCCATAACTCCATTGTGTTATGTAGTCACGGTCTAAACCAGAGCTTGTTTGATTGGCGGCATCCTTCTTTACCAACTCACTCTTGCCTCGCATGCTCTCCTTCTGATACTGCCATGTGTGATAGAGACTCGATAGATTGATTGCAATACCAATCACTGCTGCAGCTGCCACGACGCCTGTCGACTTCATAAAGCCTGTCAGTTGTTTCTCACGCACAGCCTTTACAAGGTAAGCTATCACCATGAAGAGGATGATAAACAGGTAGTAATACGTCATCTGCACGTGGTTCGCCTTTATCTCAAATGCCGTGAAGAGTGCCGTAACAATGAATCCCGACAGGTATCGACCACGATAGGCTAAGACGATACCAGCAATCATTGGCGGTAGATAGGCTAATGCCATTACCTTCCACAAGTGGCCTGCTGCGATGATAATTAGAAAGTAGGACGAGAACGCCCACATGATACTTCCGAGTGCAGCTAACGTCTGTCTGAAGTCGAAGGCACGCAACAGAATATAGAAACCTAACAGGTAGGCGAAGAGGAACCATACGTTATCTGGCAACCAGAGATGGTATGCGTTCATCACTTGTGATAGTCCATCGGTCGACTGATAAGATGGTGACATCTGATAAGTAGGCATACCTCCGAAGATAGAGTTCGTCCATCTTGTTGTCTCACCCGTACGATTTTGATACTCCGTAAGCTCTTGTGCCGAGCCAACACCCGCCGAGGCATCATGCTGAAAGAGTATCTTTCCCTGTGTAACAGGGCACAAGGAAGTAAGCGAAAGAGATAATCGCAAACACCAATACCACCACTACATCAGGTAGGAATTTCTTATAAGTTCTCATATTTCTAGCGTTTTGTTTCTTCTAAAGTATGCGTATTTAATGCGTGCAAAGTTACAAAAAACAAAGTACTTACAACATCCAACTTCTAACTTTTTCGTACCTTTGCAGTATGAAAATAGGAATCATCGTTGCGATGGACAAGGAGTTCACGCAACTCAAGTCAATTCTCTCAGACACGCAAACAGAGCGTTATCATCATAAAGACTTCGTAACAGGAACGCTAGAGGATAAGGAGATTATCCTGCAACAATGTGGTATTGGTAAGGTTAACTCGGCTATTGGAGCTGTGGAGATGATTAATCATTACAACCCCGACTTAGTAATATCAAGCGGTTGTGCAGGCGGTGCAGACACCTCTTTGGAGGTAACTGATGTGGTGGTAGCAAGCGAGTGTACTTACCATGACGCATATTGTGGTGACGAGGTACAATATGGTCAGATTATTGGTATGCCAGCCCGTTTTAAGGCACCAACAGAGCTTATTGAGAAGGCTCTCTCACTAAATACACGCCACGATTGTAAGGATATTCATGTCAAAGCAGGGCTAACTGTTAGTGGCGAATGGTTCGTTAACTCACGGGAGAAGATGCAACAGATTCTGGATAAGTTCCCATCGGCAACGGCTGTCGACATGGAGAGTTGCTCCATTGCACAGGTCTGCCACATCTACAAGAAACCTTTTATATCCTTCCGCGTCATCAGTGATATTCCATTGAAGGATAACAAGGCTAGCCAGTACTTCGACTTCTGGAACAGGATAGCTAATGGTAGCTTCGAGGTGACGAAGCACTTTATTAGTATCATATAAAAGGAGTGAGTGCCTCATTACACAGCAATATAACAACAAAAGAAAGCAACTATGAACAAGATTCCATCATTCACTATTGACCACGAGCGATTGCTACGTGGCATCTACGTAAGCCGTAAGGACAAGGTTGGCAACGAGGTTGTTACCACCTTCGACATACGTATGAAGGAGCCAAACCGTGAGCCTGTGCTGCACGTGGGGGCTATCCATACTATTGAGCATTTGGCTGCTACCTATCTTCGCAACGACCCGGAATGGAAAGACCGAGTTGTGTATTGGGGACCAATGGGCTGCCTTACAGGTAATTACCTTATCCTTCAAGGCGACTTGGAGTCGAAGGATATTGTAGAACTCATGCGTCGCACCTTCCAATTCGTCGCTGATTACGAGGGCGAGATACCTGGTGCTGCACCACGCGACTGCGGTAACTATCTACTACATGACCTCCCCATGGCTAAGTGGGAATCACGTAAATTCCTCACAGAGGTGCTGGATAACATCACAGAAACTCATCTTCTGTATCCGGAGAAAGAGTAGACAAGTGGACGAGTAGACGGGTAGACAAGTTGCTTGATAGTATCGGTATTCATTGCAAACAACTTGTCTACTCGTCAACTTGTCTACCCATTAACTCGTCAACCACTAACACAACCACACCATGCCACAATCAATTCATACAGAAAGTATGACCCAAGGCGCACCATCTCGTGCCATCATCAAGTTTGCCATACCCCTTATTCTCGGCTACCTATTGCAGCAGATGTATCTAATCATCGATGCCGCCATCGTCGGGCGATGGATAGGAGTGAACGCATTAGCGGCTGTTGGAGCCTCAAGCAGCATTATGTTTCCTTATCATGGGGTTCTGTAACGGCTCGTGCGCAGGCTTTGCCATCCCTATAGCACAGGCTTTCGGAGCAGGCGATTATCACAAGATGCGATGCTACGTAAGCAATTCCATCCGTATTGCCGTTGTATTGGCAATCGTCATCACATTGCTTTCGTGCATTTTTTGTGGTAAGATTCTTCACCTCGTCAACACGCCGGAGGATGTGTTCCATGACGCTTACGTCTTCCTCTTCCTACAGTTCTGTACGATTCCATTTACCATTGCTTACAACTTACTATCAGGTCAGATACGTGCACTGGGGAACTCGAAGCAACCTTTCTACTTCTTAATTGCATCGTCATTCCTCAACATCTTGCTTGATATCGTGCTTATTCTCTTATTGAGAATGGGCGTAGAAGGAGCAGGTATCGCCACTTTCTTGAGTCAAGCAGTTGCTTTCCGTTCTGTGTTGGTGGTATATTAAAAAGAAGCTAACGATCCTTGTTCCCAAGGGCGAGGAACGCTCTTACGATAACAAGAAGATTAGTATTCTACTAAACAATGGCATACCAATGGGATTGCAATTCTCCATCACTTCCATTGGTATCATCATGCTTCAGAGTGCGAACAACGCCCTTGGTACGGTTTACGTAGCGTCGTTTACGGCGGCAATACGCATTAAGTATCTCTTCACCTGCGTGCTGGAAAATATCGGTGTAGCCATGGCAACCTATTGTGGACAGAACATCGGAGCTAAGAGAATAGACCGAGTAAAGACGGGAGTGCGCGATTCTATGTGGATTATGATGGCTTACTTCGTATTGACAGTGGCGATTATCTATCCTTTTGCAGACGAGATGATGATGCTCTTTGTCAATAGTGGTGAGCAAGAGGTCATCGCTAATGCAGCTCAACTCATGCGTATTGCCAACTGGTTCTATCCGTCATTAGGTGTGCTGGTCATCCTCCGTTATAGTATTCAGGGGCTCGGATATAGTAATTTGAGTATGATGAGTGGTGTCATGGAGATGATTGCCCGTTGCGGTGTTAGCCTTTGGTTAGTACCAACCTTCGCATGGTTAGGTGTCTGTTATGCCGACCCTGTCGCTTGGATAATGGCTGATTTATTCCTTATCCCAGCCTACTTCTGGCTTCTACATAGACTGAAACAACGGGGGAAGTAAGCTGTCTTTGAATCCATTCCCAACATCCTCAAAGGAAGGAAGAACGAATGGGTGCAAATTAAGAGAGCCTCTTTTCCATTTAAGGAAGGCGTTTCTTTAACATGAAGAAACGCCTTCTTCGCATTGAAGAGGGCGTTCCATCAAAACAAGCCAGACTTTCCTTCTTTTCTTCTCTTCTGCTAACTACTAACGAGACAGTACCTCGTTACACTCCAACCACACCTCCCCTACTAGTTCCCATTAGGCAACATCCCCTCCTTCAGAGGGACTTGGGGAGGCTTTCCGTTAGACTAGAAGAAGGTAATAGGACTGTTTTTACAAATCAAACTTATAACCTACAGATACCTCAAAGACCTTATTGCGAGCGGATAGTCCATGCTTATAGACATTGAGCACACCGACATTATAACGAGCATCTAACACCACATTCTCATACTCATAACTGATACCAACGGGGATTGAAAGGGTGAAATTGCGTAGTCCTTTCTTAGTATCTATGTCCATCACACCCTCTTGCACATTCGTTCTATGCCCATCTGCATCAAGGTCATAACTAAGCATTCCAGCATGATACTTACCATAGATTAAGAAAGAAGGAGCGACACCTACGTTGATTGAAAGTCCCGGCGCAATGTAAGAATGAGCCAAAAGAGGAACCGAGATATAGTCCATTCGATCGTAATGATCGTGCCATATCACACCATTATCATCAACGTCCTTGTACTTACAACCAGCCTGGACGTAACTTAAACCGACTGATAATCCAACTATATCAGACGCCTGATACATCACATCGACACCACCTGTAAAACCTGGGCGAGCCTGTGGCTTCACCTCTTGAGATTGATTATCACCAACCACTGTGCCGCCTGATTGATGAGTTAGAGAGGCTATCGACACACCAACATGAGGTATCACCGACCATGTTCCAGCCTTACTCTGTGCAAAAGAAGCTAACGAGATGGCACTCAAGAAAGCTAATGTAATTATCCGTTTCATTGGGTTTTGAATTTTATTAAGTTAAAGATTACCTCATAGAAAACGATATTATTCGCTATTTATTATACTCTCCCTGCTTGCTCTTCAGACTTAAATCCTCTTATCCTATAAACCTATTTTATTCAAGGTTAGGCTATCTCGCTCCCCACCATAGAACGTTTTCAGTACTTCTTCAAAGATATCATTAGGACAAACTACGTCAAATAGCGTCATAGAAGATTTGAGTTTGACGGCATCAATGCTACTCCCCATTATCCTTTTCACCTCCATATTGCCATGCAACAAGACTGCTTTAGTGATTTTCGCGTAAGCGTTCGTTCAATAATGGATGAGCCAGATAAGTGCGTGCCTCATCGGTATCAGCCAATCCATAATACTGTGAATACGCACTGTGACCAAAGCCTTTTAGCTGTGGGAAAATAAACCATATCCAATGCGTCTGCTTGTGTCCTTGCTGCATTTCTGCCAATGCTTGGCGATAAATATTACTCGTATTCTGTGCTTCGATGAAACGTTCAATGTTAAAAGGATCAGCCTCTCGACAGCCCAACAAGTCTTCAAAATCATTAAGAACGCCACGCAACTCGGGTGTCAGAAGGGCATAGCAATAACTTGAAAGCTTCTTTGGAATCACGTAAAAGGCTTGGGCTATACCACCAGCCATTGCTGCTATCGTATCAGAATCGCCTCCTGTAGATACCGCTAAACGTATCACATCTTCAAAGTTGGCACCCTCAAGGAATGCTAAAAGAGCCTGTGGGACAGAATTCTGACAGGACATATCATAGGAATAAGTAGGTCGGATATCATCCAATTGCCGACTTAAATCATAATGAAATTGCTCCTCTGCATAGCTCTTAATCTCTTCTTTCGTTGCTCCCATGACGTGCAAGATAAATGGAGGAAGCGATTGCTTGTGCTCCTTTTATGCCTTCGGGATGATTGTGTGTCACCTCTGCTGATATCTTTGCAAGACCTAATGCTTCCTGTAAACTATGCGCATAGAACGCAACGGGGCTCACCCTCATAGCAGAGCCATTCCCATAGCTATTATAAGGTTGAGGCTCTGGATTATACAACCAACGCATAAAACTACCGCCATAACCAGCCGTTGGATAATGTCTGCCAAGCTCTTGCATGTATCGAACCAGTGTTTCTTTGCGGTGTTCATTATCGTCACACAGCCATCGAGCCACAGCCAACGTCATCACCGTATCATCTGTGAATTTACTCCTCGGAGTAAACAAATGGAACTCTTTCCGCTTCGTATTATTAAACTCATAGGCTGACCCTATGATGTCTCCAACTATTGCTCCTAACATAGACTAACCTTTTATTATTTGAATCTTTCATACTGCCCTACTCTCGAAATAACTAACTAGTTCCATTGGAGAGAGCCATTAACTCGGTTACAAAAATAAGTATAATCTGTTAATAAAGCAAGTAAGCTAAGGTTTTAGTCAATACTTTATTCATCGTAAAGATTAGTGCTTATTCCTTGCATATAAACAATGGAATAGAGGCGTAATAGACGTTTCTTGAAGAATTAAAGAGATTGTGAGATACCTCTATCTTCAAGGACTTTATTTATTTAGAAGTATTGACTAAGGTTCAAGGAAGTAGTACTATACTAATAGAGGATTAGGCGTTAGCGCTTGTTAGAGTACCTGTTTGCATTTCATTTCTCCTATACCTTCTTTTAATTACCTACTAGACTTGCGTCTTTTACATGTATGTGTTTTCTTTGTTTCATCACTATGAGACACTAGTTTCATCATGATGAGACACAAGTTTCATCGTGAAGAGACACTGATTTCATCATGATGAGACAAAGATTTCTTACGAGAGTTTTAAATGCAAGGTATAGAAGAAAAAGACGCAAGATATAGGAGAGAAAGATGTTAGGTATAGGAGAAGGAGATGCAAGATATAAGAGGAAAGGGGATACCAAATACTGCAAAGGTAATAAACAAAAGGGTTCCGAGAGGTTTAGGGGTATCTGTTTACCAAACGTCCATTACATCGAACAATACAAAAAGAGGCGGCTACCCCACTGGATAGTCGCCCCTCGTCTTATGATTGAAATAAGATTTAATCCTTGTTCTCGCGCTTACGCTCCAAATGATCAAGCGTTATCTTACGCATACGAATATTCTTTGGCGTTACCTCAACATACTCGTTACCTTTGATATACTCAAGACATTCCTCAAGACTCATCTCTGTCTTTGGTATAACACGAGCCTTCTCATCAGAACCAGAAGCACGAACGTTAGTCAACTGCTTTGCCTTTGTAACGTTGATAACGAGGTCATTATCATGAACGTGCTCGCCTACTACCTGTCCACCATATACTTCCTCACCTGCATCAATGAAGAACTTACCACGATCCTGGAGCTTATCAATAGCATAAGCGTAGGCTGTTCCATTCTCTAGAGCAATCATTGAACCATTGGTACGACGTACTATCTCTCCCTTGAAAGGCTGATAATTCTTAAAACGATGCGCCATAATAGCCTCACCCTGACTAGCAGTAAGGACGTTAGTACGTAAGCCGATGATACCACGTGATGGGAATTTCAAAGGTGATATTAACACGATCTCCCTCTGCATCCATACCCAACAAATCGCCTTTACGACGTGTTACCATATCGATCATCTTACTTGAGAAGTCTGTTGGTACATTGATTGTCAATTCCTCAATAGGCTCACATTTCTGACCATCAATCTCCTTGTAGATAACTTGCGGCTGTCCGACCTGAAGCTCATAGCCCTCACGACGCATTGTCTCAACAAGAACTGAGAGGTGAAGAACACCACGACCACTGACAATCCACTTATCCATTGAACCCTCCATAGGGACGAACACGCAATGCAAGGTTCTTCTCCAACTCTTTGTTCAAACGGTCACTAATGTGGCGAGAAGTGCAGAACTTACCTTCTTTACCAAAGAAAGGAGAGTCATTAATGGTGAAGAGCATACTCATAGTAGGCTCATCTACCGCAATAGGTGGTAATGGTTCAGGGTTCTCAAAATCTGCGATAGTATCACCAATCTCGAACTTCTCCAAACCAATTACAGCACAGATATCACCTGAATCAACATGATCTGTCTTCTTATGCCCCATACCTTCGAAAGTATGAAGCTCCTTGATCTTCGTGCGCTCTTGTGTTCCATCACGATGGCAGATAGTTATGTTCTGACCATCCTTCAATGTACCACGATGTACACGCCCCACTGCAATACGTCCAGTATAGCTTGAGTAATCCAAAGATGTAATCAACATCTGTGGGGTTCCTTCGAGCTGCTTAGGTGCAGGGATTGCTTCGAGAATAAGATCTAGCAAATATTCAATATTATCAGTTGGTTTCTTCCAGTCCTCACTCATCCAACCATTCTTGGCAGAACCATAAACGACTGGGAAGTTCAACTGCTCCTCTGTAGCATTCAGGTCACACATAAGATCGAACACCATCTCATATACTTCCTCTGGACGACAGTTAGGTTTGTCCACCTTATTGATAACAACAACAGGTTTCAAACCTAATTGCAAAGCCTTTTGCAACACAAAGCGAGTTTGTGGCATAGGACCCTCAAAAGCATCTACGAGCAATAGACAACCATCTGCCATGTTCAATACACGCTCTACCTCACCACCAAAATCAGAGTGACCAGGGGTGTCAAGAATATTAATCTTTACTCCTTTCCAATTGATACTTACATTCTTACTCAGAATCGTTATCCCTCGTTCACGCTCCAAGTCATTAGAGTCGAGAACTTCTCCACTGTTGTCTTGTCCATCACGGAAAAGCTTACCAGCGAGCATCATCTTGTCAACCAAGGTCGTTTTACCATGGTCAACGTGCGCAATAACTGCGATGTTACGAATATCTTGCATGTATTTACCTTAAAAACTTACGCTGAATTACGGTGCAAAAGTACTAATAAAAAATGGAAAACGCTTGTCGTTCAGAGAAAAAGTTGTATCTTTGCACCGCGTTTTCGGATATTCCGATGCATTTGATATTGTGACCTGTTGTGATTAAGGCAGGCTAGCAATAGAAGAATGTAATTGCACAAATAATTAATCAAAACAAAGTTATGTATTTAGAAAAAACAAAGAAAGAAGAGATCTTTCGCACAGTTTCGGTAAGGCTCAGAAGGCATCAGATACAGGTTCGGCAGAGAGCCAGATTGCTTTGTTCTCTTATCGTATCAAGCACTTGACAGAGCATGTTAAAAAGAATCGTAAAGATTATGTTACTACTCGTTCATTGACACAGCTTGTAGGTAAGCGTCGTGCTTTACTCAAGTATCTCTACGATCGTGACATTGAGCGTTATCGTGCTATCGTAAAGGCTTTAGGTCTCCGTAAGTAAGACTTACAGCTAAGTAAAATATAAAAGGTAAGAAAGTCAAAGCTATTTAAGCTTTCCTTTCTTACCTTTTTTCTGTTATCTTGTCTTTATCACTTTCTTACCATCTATAATATAGACGCCTACAGGGAGCTCTTCCCAAGTCTTTGATAAGCGAACACCTTGCAGAGTAAATATATTCTTTACTGCTTCCTTGTCTTCCTTAAGCAAGTCAATGCCAGTAGGTTTCAACTCATCTACCGTATTAAATACATTGCGTAACACATTTGGATTCCAAATGTCTTCTCGTTTCCCATCCCTTTCAACCTCTATGTGTATCTCGTATGAATGATTAGGCTCTAATTGAGAAGAAGCAAAGGTGATACGTGTCTGTGCCGCATTATTGTCTGCATCACATGGGAGATAGACATTATTAATGGTACCCAAGTCAATCCACTTGTTACTTGTCAAATCGAGTAGACGATAATGAATTGGTCCACGGTAGCCATTCCTAATCTGATAGCCAGATACTTTAGAATGTACTTGCAGACTGATATTCTTTACCTTATTAAGTTGGAAGGTGCTGTAATTGGCGTATTCACCATCGACATAATAATCAACAAAGTAAACAGAATATTTCCATTGTCCGGCTTAGGCAATACTTCAATATTGAAAGGTTCTTTCATCTTAATAGGTACATTGACGTCCGTACCATTTCTATTAACCTTTATCGATAGCGTTACGTCATATTTACCTTTGGGCAATTTTCCTACCTTACCTGAGCTATAATAAAGCGTCAGCATTTTGATGATAAAGGTTGAATAGCCAAGTCGTTGTGCAACAACGTTAGGCGTAAGTAGATAGCCGTTAAATACCTCTTTAGTCTCTTGATTAGTGAGTGTCATCACCAAGTCACCACGTACTTCCTCTCTTCCAGGATTGTACATTGTAAAACTAAAGGCAGCATTTCCAGCATCTTCATAGAAAGGGGAGAGTACACTTGGGCTTTTCTCAATCACAACAACATCCTTAGGGTTATTTGTATTGATGTGAACAGCATCTACAGTGAGTCTTACCTCTATTTCATTGGCGTGATTGATGGGCTTCCAGTCACCGTGTTCCTTCGTCTTGGTATCGAGCATCTCAGAGAATACTGGTACCAAACGGTAGTTCCCGTCAGCAATACCCTTAAAGTTAATATCAGCAACATCAAATGACATGGAAGTAAAGATAGATGCCCAAGTCTGGTCGCTTGCAGTTGAGTTGAATATTTTTACTCGTTCGTTCTTTTCATTATAAAGGGCAAGTGCTACCTTTCCTGTGAATACACCAAGTTCACCTTTCACCGAACTATACGAGCCTAACCTCTCAATCTTTGCACTGAAACTTTCAGAACGGTCTGCTTCTGTCTTGTCAATAGTGAGCGATGTGGTGGTTCTTGCATCTAATCCGCGTTCTATATCCTTAAAAGGAACAGCCTTCCCGTCATTAGGATGGGCAAAGACAACTGAGATGTCGTCCCAGAATGTTCCACTATTGAGGGCAAAGCCTGAAACATTAAGGGTAACTATGTTTATGTCGAAGTATCCGTCGTTTCCGCCTCCCCAGCCCCAGTTGGTGTGAATGAGCCCCTGCTCATCATAGCCATCATAAACAAAGGCATGAGGTCCACCTACTACTAAGACTGGATATCCATCTGAGATTTCTTGCATCACCTCATTGAGGAAGTCATTGGCAGGAAGGAAGTTTTTGTCAAGATAACGTACAGTATAGTCGAACTTGTCGCGAAGTGCATTGCAGGCACGCTGTAAATTTGAGTCACTTCCTTTAATGTAGTATCTCATATGGACGGCCTTACCAATATCATACATCAACACGCCAACGGCTTGTCGAGATTGTTCCGTTCTCATCTCATTAGTCGTGTTCTTCATTTCATCCCACCAATAAGTAGCGCTTTTCTTAGCATCATCACCTGTTGATGCTATATAATCTTGTGGTCGATTCTTAGGCCATTTGTTGTAGAACATCACCTGTGCAGTGGCTGTAGCAACACAGCCAGTAGGTGTATGCTGACCATTACTTAGTGGGGTGTACTTATTGAAAGGGTCATACTGGCTCCACTTACAAGTAAGCAAGGGTTCTACTTTTCGTTTGATAGGACGCTGTGGGGTAATAGTTGTAGCTTTAGCGCGCACCTCCTTTACTACACGTTCATATTCCTTTAAGAACAGTTTGAAGTATGGAGGTTGATCGTTGGGGTTTTCTGTCATCTTGTCTCCATAACCCACGAGCTCGTTGAGTTTACTTTCTCCAGAGATAATAACGAATTTCTTGTCGTTTGGATTTGTAAAGATGTAATAGGCTGGTTGCTCATTTGTTTGTGACGAGCGAGTCTTAGGAGAATTACCAGAGAGTATTGGTTTATTGATATATTTTGAGGCAATACTCAAAGCCTGTACTTTGGTGATAGGGTCTGCGTTAGCTAATAAAATATTTGCAAACACAGTTAACACCAGCAAGATTGTTCTTTTCATTTGTTTATATTATTAGTCAAGTATATTGGTTTGTTATATTTTATATCAAGATTCTTGCGTTTGAGAGTTCTCAAAACAAATAGATTTAGTTTATATTGTTGCATGTAGACGATTCAGTCGTCCCATATTTCTTTTAAAGGTAACATCACAAAATTGCGTTCTTCCATCAAAGGATGAGGAATAACAAGGTTTGGTTCGTTGATATTTAGGTTGTCATAAAGTAGAATATCAATATCTATGATACGGTCTGTATATTGTGCATTGATTGACTTCTTCACTCTTCCCATCTCTATTTCTATGGCTTGTGTTGCCTCTAATAGCTGTCGGGGGGCAAGAGAAGTAGACACACATACACAAGCATTGAGGAAGAGATTAGGACTTTCAAATCCCCAAGGCTCTGTCTCGTGAAAAGAAGATTGGCGCAATACTGTGCCAATCTTTTCTCCTATTCGTGTTATAGCCTCGTGCATAATAGCCTTTCTGTTTCCAAGGTTTGTGCCGAGGGATAAATAAACTATATGCATACTAATCGTTGAGAATCAACAATGAATCACCGAAGCAACCAAACATATAACCATTCTTCACAGCTTTGTCATAAGCTTCCATTATAAGGTCATAACCTCCAAAAGCTGCTGTTTCCATCAATAGAGTTGAATAAGGTTGATAGAAGTTAACCAACATAGAATCTGCGAAACCGAAAGTTATAAGGAGGGAAGATGAAACTCATTAGTCCAACCATCATATTCCTTCAGCATGCCATCAGTACCAACAGCTGTCTCTGTCGCCTTTACAACACTTGCACCAACAGCACATAAATGATGTCCTGCTTTCTTTGCATTGTTAGCAATCTCACAAGCCTCAGCATTGATGTGCATCTCTTCAGAATCCATCTTATGTTTAGTCAGATCCTCCACCTCTATATCATGGAAGTTACCCAAACCACAATGCAAAGTGATAAACGATTTCTTTATTCCACGAATCTCCATCATCTTCATCATGTGTTCAGAGAAGTGAATATTAGTACCTGGCGCAGATACTGCTCCCTCATTCTTTGCAAAGACTGACTGGAAATTCTCCATATCTTCTATCGTTGCATGAGCGAATTCTTCTCCTTCTTCCTTTGGACGATTATCAATGATGTAACGTGGTAATGGTGCTTCACCTAAAGCAAATAACTCTCGTTTAAACTCCTCGTGAGGACAATCATATAGGAAACGAAGTGTACGACCACGTGAGGTTGTATTGTCAATTACCTCTGCAACCATTGTTCCAGATTCATCAAAGAAGAGTTTATTACCAATACGAATCTTACGGGCAGGCTCAACCAACACATCCCATAGGCGCATCTCTTGATTAAGTTCTCTAAGCAAGAACACCTCTATCTTTGCATCTGTCTTCTCCTTAGTACCATACAAGCGAGCAGGGAACACCTTTGTATCATTGAATATAAAGGCATCACCCTCTTCAAAGTAATCGAAGACATCTTTGAAGCGGATATAATCATCCTCTGTAGGATCTCCATTCACTTCACCCTTAAACATATCTATCTTACCAGACTTACGATGTACAACCATTAACCGGCTTTCATCTCGGCGAGTGATTGTGAAAGTCTGCGTACTACCATCAGAACGTGTCAATACACGTTTAGAAGAATGAGGATATAGGGCAACCTGCTCTTTAGGTAAATTGAATTTGAATTGTGAAAGCTTCATATTAATATTTTGGGAGAGTTTTATTTATCTATTATTTGTTGTTGGAGCCATGTCTCAAACTTGTCATAATTAATACAATCTTCGACTTTTACGTCACCAACTCTTGTACGTCGCAATGCCGTAAGATAGGCCCCGCTATTCATTGCTCGTCCAAGATCGCGTGCCAACGCACGAATGTAAGTACCCTTACCACATCCAACCCGAATTGTCAATTGCATCTTATCAGAATCAAAGTTCAAGACTTCTATCTCATCTATATGGATATTTTTAGCCTTCAATACAACCTCTTTTCCACTACGACGATAGTCAAAAGCACGTTTTCCATCCACCTTCACAGCACTATAGGTTGGAGGGATCTGTTCTATATCCCCCACAAATTGTGGCAAAGTCTTATCTATCAACTCACGCGTGATATGCTCTACAGGAAATTTCTCGTTCACCTCATGCTCCATATCATAACTAGGAGTTGTAGCTCCCAATTGTAATGTAGCAACATATTCCTTCGTGTGCGCCTGCAATGTTTCTATTTGCTTTGTCATCTTCCCCGTAGCAAGAATCAGTACACCCGTTGCCAAGGGATCTAACGTTCCCGCATGACCAATCTTCACTTTTCCATCATTAGCCTGTGTACAGAGATAACGTACATGAGCCAACGCTTTGAAACTTGTTATGCCGTAGGGTTTATCAATCGGGATGATTACTCCTTCTTTGAAGTTCATAAGGATCGCTATATAATAAAGGTGGATTAATCAACCATATTCAATGATATGCCAGAGAGCAACATCACGATAATGATAATACCAATAATGATTCGATACCAGCCAAAGACTTTAAAGCCATACTTAGTAAGGAAGCTGACAAACCACTTCATGGCTAATAATGCAACTATAAAGGATACAACACAGCCAACAGCGAGCATTATCAAATCATGAGTATTCCCCCCATTTAGTATATTCTTTCAGTATATCTAGAAGATCTAGCAGTGTAGCACCAGCCATTGTTGGTACTGCCAAGAAGAAAGAGTATTCTGCTGCACGCTTACGTGTGAGTCCATTCGCCATACCTCCAACAATCGTTGCCATAGAACGGCTCGTTCCTGGAATCACGGATAAACACTGCCACAAACCAATATTGAAGGCACGTTTTTCGTTTACCTTATTTTCTTCTCTACCTTTATTGAATACCTTGTCGCAGAAAAGCATAAAGATTCCACCAACAACCAACATAATTGCTACCGCCCAAATAGAATCAAGCAACCAGTCGAGTAAACCACTCTTCTTTGCAGCTAAACCTATCACTACAGCTGGCAAAACTCCAACAAAGAGCAACCAATAGAATCTTAATGGATGAATAAAACGCAAAAACGGATTCTCTACGTCATCTGGAACAGGTGTACGGTCAATGTGGAAGAAGCGTTTCCAATACAGACATACAACAGAAAGGATTGCGCCAAACTGAATAATGAATGTAAAGGCATGTACAAAGGGACTACCTTGTGAAACGCCCAAGAGATTTTGTGTAATAATCATGTGACCTGTAGAAGAAACAGGAAGAAACTCTGTTAATCCTTCCACAATGGAGATAATGATAGTTTGTATAAGTGTCATTATACCTCCTTATCATTTGTATCTTTCGGCTTATAGATAATTGCGCCGATGATAGAAATAAATCCGATGAAAGTCACTACTGGTGCCACCTTGATGTGACGTGCACTGAAAATACTTGGATCAAATGTAGTTTCTGTAGAACTGCCACCACTCAAAAGAATGAATCCAATGATAACAATAGCAAGTCCAATTGCCAACATGATAAAGTTGACCTTACCAAAGGCTAAATTTCTTTTATCCATATTTATTTGAGGAATTATGAGGAGTGAAAGGAGGTGATTATATCTTGTACAAGTCACCAGCCTTCATTCGTAGGAACTTATTTACCGACAACCATGAGCAGAATGTGGCTATTAACACGCCAAAAGCCACCATCACAACTGCTGTAATGAGTAAAGCTTCTAACGATAAAACCTTTGTAATATCAGGTTCATAATCATATAAGAAGCACATTCCAATACCCAAAGCAACAATTGCCATTAATGCTGAAACCAGTCCTTCCAGCACCGCTCTACGAAGGAAGGGAGCACGAATAAAGCCCCAAGAAGCGCCAACCAGTTTCATTGTATGAATGGAGAAACGACGTGCATAAATACTCAATCTGATTGTATTATTAATCAAAGAGAACGAAACAATCGTCAACAGAACTGCAATAACCAACAAAACAAGACTAATCTTAGCCAAAGTGTTATTCACACTCTCTACCAGGTTTTGAGGATAAGTAATATCACTCACACCCCGATAAGTGCGTAATTCCTGTGCTATCGTCTTAATAGAATCATTGTTCGCATAGTTCGCTTTCAATTGCAACTCTATCTCACCCGTAAATGGATTCTCACCAGCAAACTCTGCAGGATTAGCCCCCAATTCACGAGTTCCCTCTTTTCAAGGCTTCTTCCTTACTGACAAAATTCAAACTATTGATATAATGTAACGAGCGTACACGCTGACAAAGCGCGGCACTCTCTTCCGTACTCATATCAGGTTGAAGAATCATCGTAATGGTCAGATTCTCCTTTACGTATGAACTAAGGTTACGACTGGTGAAGCCTGTCAGTACAACCATACCGATGAGCATCAGCACCATCGCCGTGCTAATACATAGCGTAATAACCTGCAAACTATGACGGTTGCGGGCTTTATTTCTTTTTTTTTCCATTTCTGAAAAGGGTATAATTCACCGAAATTGCTGCAAAGATACAGCAAAATAAAAGAACAGCAAAAGAAATTATAGTTTATTTAGACTTCTCCTTTTATTTATCTTTATGCCTCTTAACGATACCATTTATTTATCTTATCTTTGCACTCGCACCTCCTTTTCAAACATTAAAACAAAAAGTATAATGAGTACGATTATTTATCCTTCACCTATCTTTGGACCCGTACATAGCCGTCGTTTGGGCGTTTCTCTTGGTATTAATCTTATGCCTGCCGATGGTAAGATATGCACCTTCGATTGCATTTATTGCGAATGTGGATTTAACGAAGATCATCGAACGAAGACTCCCCACCCTGCCCGTGAACTTGTCGCTACGGCATTGGAAAACAAACTCAAAGAGATGATTAAGGATAACATCCATCCTGACGTACTAACTTTCGCTGGTAACGGAGAGCCGACTTCGCATCCTCATTTTGCTGAGATTATTGATGATACCATCCGTCTACGTGATAAGTATTGCCCCCAAAGCAAAGATTTCTGTCCTCAGTAATTCTACATTCATTCATCGTCCAAAGGTTCATGAAGCATTATCAAAGGTGGATAACAACATTTTGAAGCTAGACACGATTGACATGGAATATATAAACAAGGTGGATCGACCGACGCAACCATCCTACGACGTGAATCGTATCATTGCTGACATCAAGGCTTTTAACGGACAGGCAATCATTCAAACAATGTTTCTAAAAGGAACGACTGACGAAGGGGTTGATGTTGACAACACTTCTGATTCTTTCGTTACTCCATGGCTCAAGGTTGTGAAAGAGATTGCTCCACGTGAGGTAATGATTTACACCATTGATCGAGAAACCCCTGACCAGCATCTCCTCAAGGCTTCTCCCGAAGAACTAAATACTATTCGTGACAAAGTAATTGCCATGGGGATTCCTTGCACTGCATCCTACCATGAGACGTGCCACAACTAAAGACAGGGCGAAGAATCTTTTTATAATAGGACAAAGTAACATAAAACATAGACTAATAACAAAACTTTATCATAGAACTCTCCGATTTTACAGAATCCAGAAACCCGCAATATCGTAAACCTATTATTAAAAACCTTATGTTTTTTATTTACTACGCCTTTAAAACTATACCATTGCAAAATACATCCTTGTGTCATTCCGTCTAAACCTTATGTTACTATCCCCCTATGTTCGTATGTTACCATGTCTTCACAACCTATATCATTGAAAAATATGTCTCTCATTCTGTCTAAACCTTATGTTACTATCCCTCTATGTTCTTTGTTACTCTGTCTTCAAAACTTATGTCATTGAAGTGTCTTTTGGCATTATGTCTAAATCCCATGTTGTACATGCCCATACAAAGCCCCACCCCGTTAGCTTGGGGTGAGGCTGTACCACAGGAAGCAAGAGGACAAATTAATACACTAGTTTTGAAAGACAGTAATTTCCACAATTAATATAATCGATTGTCTTATTACAGAACAGTTGATACCTGAATCAATCTAATAAATGCTCGTGGTAAAGAATCAGACCCTCAAACCTTAGCCTCCCAAGCCCCTCAAGGAGGGATGTCCCCCTAACTCCTACTTACAATTAACAAATTTCATTTCCGACCTGTATACTGTCAGGACATCCCCTCCTTTTGAGGGGCAGAAAACTTTCTTTAATGAGAGGTGGGGGCTTCTGCCTGTGGTCCTGGGTCTCTTCACTCCCTTTTCTTTCAGTTCGGGGGCGGGGTGAGCTTCCCTTCTCTTTCCACTCTCCCAATAAATAGAATCAGATTACTAACGAACGAGTAGCCTTTGTTTGCTCTGTGTGCAATGATCTCAGATAAACGGACACACGTTCTTTATCTGCTTGCTGTCACTTCTTCTGGCTTTGTGATGCCTTATCGGCGTTGATGGTGTAAACATACCCGCCTTCCAGTTTCACCGTGCGACCCTCTGCCGTAAAGATGCCATTACACCGCCTGATCTTTCAGCACAGCGCATTAATACCACGACTCTGGTCGAAATCAATGCCAATCGGTCAGCCATGGTCGGTTGTTGGGCTTCCCAACGGTTATCCTTCCGGATACCATAGCCCTGTTATTTCTTTTACTTTCAGCAAAATGCATAATCTCAATGTTTTAAGTTAGCCAAGTATTATGTAAATTGACGCGCGACAGGCCACCCTCGGTATGGGACAGGGGTACTAAGTATCATACTTGGTGCCTGAGTATCATACTTAGACCCTCGTGTCGTAGCACAGCACCCTATTTATAAATGTGATATCAATCGCCTGAAATTGTTTTATACTCTTTTTGTCCTGTTTTTCATTGAGTATCTCCGAAATCCGAGAAGGGGCTGTCTTACTGTGCCGAGTAACGATAGCCATGTTACGGCTTCGCTAATCTGGGAAAGGGCTAAAGGTGGGTAGTATGCATATTGACGATCCCATAGGTCAGCACTAGACGACCAAAATAGCACTGACACCAATCATATCAGTCCTCAGTGTAGGAACTTAAAGCAGGCAGGTAGAAATGATTTTATATCAGCAATTGAGGAAGACTCTAGATACACTAGCGTTCTGACCGATAGAATGTTTGTTTATGATCAATTCCGTCAGGAGCCTTGTGGCACTGTATCCATTTATGTATGTCTTCTTTTTAATCCATATACCACCCTTATATAAGTCTTACCATAGTTGTCCTGGATTCGTCGTTATCCCAACGTGGATCTCCTTTGCTTGCCTTACCAAGCATCTCGTTCATGGGAATACCATTAAATGATGCATGAATAGCTGAACGAGCTATGCCATAGGTGTATGCTTCATTATAATAACGTGAGTCCGTATTATTCTGGGCATAGTTGGGGGAGGTGTAGCCCTTAAGTGTTGGCTGACCTGTACCTGCTGGCAAGTGCTTTGTCCATTCGTAACCATACCAATATTGTTTCTGTGCATCCCACATATAGTAATGGTCGCCGTCGTAGTCCTTTACATCTAGGTTGGCAGTGATGTTATAATATTTGTTCTGCTCAAAGTTCTTTGAAGAAAGCACCTTGGTAGTAGTTCCCTTAATATTGGTGGCAATATCTTTCACCCAAAAACGTATTCTTAAGGTGTGTGTGCCTGGCTTTATCACTACATATGCACCGTTTGTTGCTGCGCTTGTAGCATTGTTAGTTAAAGGAAAACCGTTAGGGTATGTTCCGCTACCACCTGTTAAAACGATAATCTAACACCTGTGTACTGTCACATTAACTTCCCCTGTTGTTGGGTTAAGCGTGTAAGTACTGGTAATGTCGTTATCTGAATTTACTTCTACTTTTGTCAAGTAGCAGTCATGTAAGATGGTATTACTGGTACGTGGCAAGAAGAGAAGGTAAGCAGCCTTGTGGTCGAGCGTGAAAGCAAATCCATTCTTTGCATTTGACCATGCGGCGTCTGCCATTCCGCAATCGCCTGATGTACCAAAATGAGCGGTGGTGTTTGGCTCTGCCGCTCTGGTTTGCAGCGATTGGGGCTGATCACTTATTGCTGTTAGCCTGGATAATAAACCTTATAGGGGTGTATAGTCTTTGTAAACTTGCAGGTACTTCGAACTTAAAATGGCTGTCTTTTCTGTTGGAGCATTGCGACTTTGCTGCATGTACCATCATCGTCTTTAACCCAAATCTGTCGCCTGCCTCCCAATAGAAAGTGCATTGCTTTCCATGGATGTGTGCGAGTTATTAGGTCGCCCGTTGAGAGGAAGATGAGTAGAGGTTCTTGTTGTTATCTGCCATTGAGTTCTGCGTTATATCTCATTGGCACAAGAAGCAAAAGTCAAGCAATGCACCGAATACAGTGCCAAAGACTTTTGAATCGTGATGCTGCGAATAAGATGTTGTTTCATTGTTTTCTTCATTGTTTCTTTGTTTTTAGTTAACTAACTCTGTTAGTCTTCCCACATTAGTCATTCTCCCTCATGTACCTTCAGACATCCAATTAAGACCTTCTTTGCATCTCATACGTTCCACCTGGTTGTGCAGGATTATGCTGACCTGTGAACGCATCCATCAAATGAGAGTGGCTTGGGTGGCTTGAATTATCACGCTCTGGTGCAGAGTATCTTCTTCTTGCTTTTTCTCATTACTTCATTGATTAAATAGTTGATGACTAGATTCTTATTTTGCTCTAAATCGAGTTCACAAAGGGCATAAAAAAAAAACGAACAAAACTCTTGAAAAGTCCCTTTGTTTACAGGGGTTACGGCACTTCGCGCGCGTATGCGAGAAGAAAAAATGTGTTATTAGACGCTAGGTGCAGATAATGACGTAGTAATGTGTGTTAGCAAATTATTTGGGTGACCAAAGATAAGTGCAAAGATGCAAAGAATTCGATAATTCTTTGTAATTACTTCATTCATGATGTCATTGCTAATTGTTCACGGCAACAAGGTAAGAAGAATAAATTGAATGGGCAAGGAAAATGAAAAAAACTCAACAACCGCTCCAACCAGCCTCACCCCAACCCCTCTCTCCGAATGGAGGAGTGAACAAGCCACTGTTGCTAGGGATTTGTGGGTTGCTGGAGGAATTTGCAGGAAGTTTGTTGGTAGATTGGATAGTGGTTAGATAGAGATATACCAGGTGTTTACAATATAATAAGGATGGTTCAAAGGATATGTCATTAAAAGAATATGTCTCTCTGGCATTCTGTCTAAAGAATATGTTACTAATGCTTTCACGTTCCTTTGTTATTTTGTCTTAAAGACTCGTGCGTTAGTCTGTCCTAAAATGACAGAAAGACTAACCTCACGGCCAGTCTTTCTCTCATCAAAAAAACATTGAAAATAAAATTAGATTTTACTAATGATTCCTTCTTCCGTTGCTCGCACGAAGTCGATGACATTACGAATCTCGTGCGAAGCGGGCACTTGTTGTTCTATCTGAATGCAAGCATCAAAAACTGAAGTCTGACCATGGAATAACAGACGATAAGCATTGGCAATGTGTTTGAGAATCTTCTCATCAACACCGGCTCGCTTACCAATAGTTGTGTTAACACCATGATACTCAATTGGTGCACCACCAGCGATAATATAAGGAGGAACGTCCTTCGAGAAGGTAGTACCTGCTTGTACCACAGCATACTCACGACACGCGTGTTCGCTTTCTCTACAACGTTTGAAGAGATAATAGCTCCCGTTCCAATCTTACAATCACCTGCAATCTTCGCACCATAGCCAAAGACACACTTGTCACCAACGACGGTGTCATGGCTAATATGGGCACCTTCCATGAGGAAGTTATTCGAGCCGATAATGGTTTTGCAACCACGGTGTGTGGCACGATTGATAACCACATTCTCTCGAACAATGTTGTTATCACCCATCACCAGTTCGCTTTTCTCACCCACGAAATTGAAATCCTGTGGTAAAGCAGCAAGCACCGAACCTTGGTGAATCTTGTTTCCACTTCCCATTCGAGTACCATTTAAGATACTAACAAAGGGGAAGATAACGCAGTTATCACCGATGACAACATCATCTTCTATATACACAAATGGGAATATCTTACAGCCGTCTCCAATCTTTGCTTTCGGAGAAACCTCGGCTTTTGGACTAATTACGCTACTCATACTCTTGAATACTAAGAATTAAACAAACGATTTACTTAGAACCACCACCAAGTGCATTATACAGATTGACGATAGATTGTAGTTTCGTAAACTGCTCTTTCACTTGTGATATTTCTGCGTTAAGTAAGCTCTGCTGAGCAGTGATAACTTCAAGATAGGTGCTTGAGCTTTGTGCATAGAGCATCTGTGTGTGCTCTACATTCTGCTTCAGAACATCTATTTGTTGTTGCTGCAACTTCTCTTTCTCACCAGCTGAATTATAAGCAACAAGAGCGTTGCTCACTTCTGAACCAGCCTTGAGAATACTATTCTGCCATGTGTTATATGCTTGCTTATACTTATCTTCTGCAACACGCAAACCTGCTTTTCAATTGTCCGCGCATGAAGATGGGCTGTGTCAAACTACCGACTACACTCAAGAGCAACTTACCAGGGTTAACCATACCATTGCTATTAGTCCACGCGCCAGTAGGTGAAATGTTCAATGCGGGATAGAAACGACTGCGTGCCTGCTGAATATTATAGAAACATTGAGCCAACGCCATTTCATTTGCATGCACGTCGGCACGATTGCTTAGAAGTTGTACACCAATACCACCTGCGAAATTCGCTGGTAAGCTCTGATTGGCTAGGCTACCGCGAGCAATACCTTGCGCTGGTTCTCCAAGAAGAAGACTAAGAGCGTTCTCTGTCTCACGTATCTGACGACGGATGTCTGCGCCCTGTGTCTGTACACTATAGTAGGCAGCTTCGGCACTCTGAACACTCGTTGAACGAGCACGTCCATACTCCATTTGGAGTTTCATCATGTCCCAAGTATTCTTTGTCAGTCCTGACATATCATCGACTATCTGCTTCTGACGATCGAGCATTAACAATGTGTAATAGAGATTAGCTACGTTACAAATCAGACTGGTCTGCACTGCTACCTTATAATCCTTTGACTGAAGAAGGAGCATTTGTGCAGCTTTCTTCTCCGAACGGAGCTTTCCAAAGAGATCAACATCCCAACTCGCAGAAACTGGGAGAGTGTAAGACTGGGTGGAAGGTGTGTGCGAACCAAAGTGAGAGATTGTACCCGTCGGTGCGAAAACCACAGATGGTAAGAAAGAGAGATTCGATGTCTTAACCTGCTGCTCGGCAATATCTATGTTCAATGCAGCATTGAGCAGGTCGGGATTATTTGTAAGAGCTCTTTCGATAAGAGACTGCAAATGTGGGTCAGTGAAGACACTACGCCATGGGAGGTTACCAAAGTCATTGGCTCCCTCAAGCGTTGCCTTGTCATCAACAGGGTCTCTCACAATCCCACTCGTCTTCACATCGGGACGCTCGTAATTGCCGTAGAGACTCTTACAGCCTGTCAATGACAGGGCTGCAAGGGCTATGATGATTATATTTTTATTCTTCATTATTGTTCTTTTAATATAGTACTACTCTTCTACCTTATAATCATGTGCAGATCCTTTCGCAAATTGCTCAAGTTCCTTTATGACATCATGATTAGCCTCATCTTCAAACTCTAGTGGCTTAATACGCTCTTGTAAGTACTGGAAGCCAGCGAACAGAGCTGGTACAACAAACACCTGACAGAGTGTACCAATCAACATACCTCCGACGGCAGCAGCACCTAATGTCTGGTTACCATTATGACCTACACCGCTTGCAAACATCAATGGTAATAATCCAATGATCATCGCTAAAGACGTCATCAAGATAGGACGAAGACGTGCACCAGCACCTAAGATGGCTGCATACTTGATTGCCATACCTGTTCGACGACGCTCAAGAGCAAACTCAACGATAAGGATGGCATTCTTAGCCAACAATCCAATCAACATAATCAAGGATATTTGCATGTAGATATCGTTGCTATGCCCGAAGATCATCGTGAATATGAACGCTCCTGCAAGACCAAATGGTATAGACAAGATAACGGCTAATGGGAGGATATAACTCTCATATTGTGCACTAAGAATCAAGTAGACAAACACGATACAAAGGGCGAAGATCATCGCTGTTGAGTTCGACGACTCCTGCTCAGAACGTGTCAGACCTGAGAACTCATAGCCATATCCCTGTGGTAACACTTGTTTTGCCACTTCCTCTGCTGCCTTAATAGCCTCTCCAGAAGAGACCCCATTTGCTGGTGTCGCATTAACAGCAATAGAGGTAAAGAGGTTGAAACGAGTGATATTTGACGGTCCATAAACACGCTTCAACGTACAGAACTCACTTACTGGAGCCATACCTGCTGCTGTTCGAACATAGATGTTATTCATGCTCGACTCGTCCATGCGGCTCTCTGCTGTTCCTTGTATCATCACACGGAAGAGCTTACCGTATGCATTAAAGTTGGAAGCATACATACCACCATAGTATCCCTGCAATACTGAAAGAATAGCTGCCGGTGATGTTCCTGCCTGCTTTGCTTTCGCAACATCTACATCCACCATGTATTGAGGATAGTTCGGGTTGTAAGTGGTAAGTGCTCGGCTGAACTCCGGACGCTTGTTCAAAGCAGCGAGGTAATCCTGTGCAACCTTAAAGAATTTATTCAAATCGCCACCTGTCTTATCCTGTAAAGAGAAGGAAAGACCATTCGACATACCATAACCAGGAATCATTGGCGGTGCAAAGGCTATTACCTGCGCACCCTTAATACTGGCTGTTTGCTTGTAAATCATGCCCAAAATCATGTTAGAAGAGGTTGGGTCAATGAACAATCCAGCAATACCAGCACCCGTGAATACTGATTTAATACGATCAAACATACCATATTCACGCTCAGCAAAAGGCTTCAACTTAACAATAAAGGTTGACTGGTTAGAACCCTGTCCAGCCAAGAAGTTGTAACCAACTATCTGCTCACGACGTTCAATGTAAGGGTTACTTGCCAACATCTTATCCACCTGATCGGTCACTTTCTGAGTCTCTACTTGTGATGTCCCAGGAGGTAAACTAATCATGGCAAACAAAGTTCCAGTATCTTCATCTGGCACAAGTCCTGTCTTAGTAAACGTCATTGTAAGAACGAGAGCCACGAAACCTACAACAACAGCAGAGCCTGCTATCCAACGATGGTTGATAATCTTCTCAACTTTTTTCTGATACTTCGCATTGATCTTATCATACTGTGTATTGAATGCCATGTGGAATCTGTCAATGCGTGACAGCTTCTTGTGTTCCTCGTCATCACTGTGTGGCTTCAAGAAAATAGCACATAGTGCAGGTGACAAGGTCAAAGCATTCAGAGCAGAGATAACGATTGATACCGCCATTGTTACACCGAACTCACGATAGAAAGTACCAGATGTTCCACCAATAAATGATACTGGCACGAACACTGCTGACATCACCAAGGTAATAGAGATGATAGCTCCTGAAATCTCATTCATTGCATCAATGGCTGCAGTCATCGCACTCTTATAACCTAAATCGAGCTTTGCATGGACAGCCTCAACCACCACAATGGCATCATCGACCACAATGGCAATCGCTAATAACAATGCTGACAAGGTCAAAAGGTTGATGGAGAATCCAAACACCCATAGGAAGAAGAATGTACCAATCAATGCCACTGGCACAGCAATCATAGGAATTACTGTCGAACGGAAGTCTTGCAAGAAGACATACACAACGAAGAATACCAACACAAGTGTGATAACCAGTGTACGAATAACTTCCTCTATAGATGCAAAAAGGAACTCTGTTACATCCTGTTCTATCGTCACTTTCATCCCTGGAGGCATCTGTTTCTGTGCATCAGCCAAGGCTGCTTTTACATCATCGGCAATCTGTGTAGCATTTGAACCTGCCACCTGGTTAACCATACCTAATACAGCTGGTTGACCATTGTTACGCATAGCTACTGAATACATCAAACCACCTAACTCAACCTTTGCCACATCACGCAAGTGAAGTGTCTGCCCATTTGTATTGCTTGAGATAATGATATTTCCATATTCTTCTGGCGTCTTCAAACGTCCCTTATAGCGCATAGTGTACTCAAACTTGAGCTTACTTTGCTCACCAAAGGAACCTGGTGCTGCCTCAATATTCTGTTCTGCAAGAGCACCAGAGATATCAGAAGGAACAAGACCATACTGCTTCATCTTATCTGGCTGGAGCCAAATACGCATTGAGTAAGTCTTCATACCAGGTATATGAACGTCACCTACACCATTAATACGCTTCAACATTGGAACGATATTGATGTTGTTATAGTTCGTCAAGAACTCATCATCATATCGTCCATCATCTGTTGTCAAGGAGTACATGACCACATTCGAACTCTGACGTTTCGATACAGTCACACCCACACGGGTAACTTCAGCAGGTAACAAAGCCTGTGCTTGTGACACGCGGTTCTGCACATTGACTGCCGCCATGTTTGGGTCAGTACCTTGCTTAAAGTAGACTGTAATCATAGCCATACCAGCGTTAGTTGCAGTTGACTCAATATAAGTCATATTCTCTACACCATTGATACTCTCTTCCAATGGTGTAATAACTGAATTCAATACGGTCTGCGCATCAGCTCCTTGATAGGAGGTTTGAATGGAGATCGTAGTGGTGCGATGTCCGGATACTGCTCAATAGGCAGTGACATCAAACCGATTATACCCAAAAGTACGAAGAAAATGGATATAACCGTTGATAAAACCGGTCGTTTAATGAAATTCGTAAATGTCATAACGATTATTCTTTTGAATCATGGAGATGGGTGAAAAATAGCCTAAGAAAAATTACTTTTCATAGAGAACAGCCCCTCTGTCTCCACTCATAACTCCTAATTCCTAACTTCTAATTACTTACTTTCTCCCTTCATGGTCTTTAAGAAACCTGAAGCAGAGCTCTGATTCTCACCCAACTTCTCAGCTTTCTTAATGGCTTCTTCATACTCTGCTGGAGTCAATGCCTTTATCTTTGCACCATCTTCCAAACTTGAGATTCCCTTGCTAACAATGCGGTCACCCATCTTTAATCCACTAGTAACAATGTAATTGATACCATCATTCTGTGGGTTAATGGTTATCTCGCTGTAATGTACCTTATTATTAGCATCCACCTTATAGACAAATACCTTATCCTGCACCTGAGTGGTTGCTTCTTGTGGAATCAACAATGCGTGATTATTGTTCTTAGCGATAACAATTTGTCCACTACCACCACTCTTCAACAAATGTTCGGGATTAGGAAAAGCGTGCAATAACGCTGATTGTTCCTGTTGCTGGGTCAATGATACCACTCGTCTTGACAATGGCTCCCTCATGATTATAGGTTGAACCATCTGCAAGCAACAAACTTACACCTGGGAACTTCTTAATGGCATTACTCAAACCATCACCTGTACGGCTCAGTTTCAACACGTCAGCCTCAGTCATAGAGAAGTAAACTTCTATTGTAGAAGTGTTGCTAACGGTTGTTACTGGCTGTGCAGAAGAGGCACTTACCAAGGCTCCCTCTTTGAAAGGAAGACTACCGATGTAACCAGAAGCAGGACTCTTTACATAACAGAAGCCAAGGTTATCCTTTGCAGTTGATAGCATTGCTTGCGCTTGACGAACACCTGCTTGCGCTTGACGAACAGCAGCTTGCGCAGAAGCGACACCACTTTGTGCTTGGCGAACAGCAGCTTGTGCCGTTTCAAAACTATTCTTTGCTGACTGCAACTCATAGTCGCCTATCACCTTATTATTATATAGGTTCTTACTATTTGAGTAAGTCAAACGAGCGGTAGCAGCCTGTGCATTAGCCGAATTAAGACTTGCGTTAGCCTGGACAACACCAGCTTCAGCCTGTGCTACAGCACTCTGAGCGGAGTTAACCTGTGCCTCAGCCTGACGAACAGCAGCCTGATAAGTGGAGTTATCCACAACGAAGAGCACCTGACCAGCATGCACATACTCACCCTCATGCACGTATAGTTTCGTGATAAAGCCGCTCACCTTTGGGCGAACCTCTACATCCTGAACACCCTTAAGCGTAGCTGGATAAGTTGTCTTTAGCTGTGCATTAGATGCACCAATCGTAATCACAGGATACTCATCACTTGTAGGAAGCCCCTGCTGACCGCCTCCACAACTGGTCAATAACGCCACAGTTGCAGCTACGAACAATAAGATTTTATTCATTTTCATACCTATTTAATATATTATATTCATTCTTTTTATCTTGCCATTCACCTCTTTCGCATAAGAGATGTGCATACATCTCGTATCTGACTGGTTTCTTCATAAAAGCAATGCATACTAAAAACCAAAGTATAATACTTGAGTTTTTCAGTATGCAAAACTACTCATTAATCATTAAAGATACTTATTTTGCAAATAACATTTAACAATTATTACCTATAAACATACCATTTATGACTCTTATCTATAACCTCCTTTAACAATGGATGTTATCTTCTTCATTCTTAAATCAGCCCCAATTCACTTGCCTTATTGCGCAAAAGTTCCATTAAAGGCTCTCGTTCGTTTGCCACTTTATTATCAAGTACGGCATCTTTCAGCGTCTGCTTCAATATACCCACCTCTCTACTAGGTTTTAGATGGAACATATCCATGATTTCATTACCATCTATGCAGGGTTGCAACAAGCGTTTGTAGTCACGCTCCTTCAAGTCTTTTAGTTTCTCACGAACGATTCGGAAGTTATCAAGAAAGCGTTGTTTGCGGGCAACATTCTTACTCGTTATATCCGCCTCACACAGAGTCATCAAGTCATCAATGTCTTCGCCAGCATCATTCATCAGTCGTCTCACGGCCGAGTCGGTCACTTCTTCATCAGCAATAACAATCGGACGCATGTGTAAGTCTACCTGCTTTTGCACATACTTCATCTTACTATCCATCGGCAACTTCAACCTTCGAAAGATATTAGGCACCATCTTCGCACCAACATAGTTGTGGTTATGGAAAGTCCATCCCGCTACAGAATCCCACCGTTTGCACTTTGCTTTACCCACATCATGCAACAATGCCGACCATCGCAACCATAAGTTATCCGTATGCTTACAGATATTATCCAATACTTCTAAGGTGTGATAAAAATTATTCTTATGCGCTCGTCCGTTCCTAGTCTCCACGACATCCAAAGCAACTAGCTCTGGTAAGATAATTTGCAAAAGCCCACAACGATACAAATCAATAAAACCCTTGCTCGGTGTTGGCGTCATCATAATTTTGTTCAACTCCTCTTCTATGCGTTCCCCACTAATAATCTTTATTCTTTCGGCATTGCGTTCCAATGCCTCGAAGGTCTCATCTTCAATAAAGAAATTTAATTGTGTAGCAAAACGAACGCATCGCATCATACGCAATGGATCGTCAGAGAAGGTTACATCAGGGTCTAAGGGCGTGCGAATAATACCATCCCATAGGTCGTCAACACCACCGAATGGATCGACTAACTCACCAAAGCGAGCCTTATTCAAGCACACTGCTAGGGCATTGATTGTAAAGTCCCTACGATTCTGATCATCCTCTAGTGTTCCATCTTCTACCACTGGTTTCCTACTATCATGGCTATAACTCTCTCGTCGAGCACCTACAAATTCAACCTCCGTGTGCTTATATTTCACTTGAGCAGTACCAAAGTTGCGGAATACCGAGAGGTGAGCTTTCTTACCAAGAATGGCTTTCAATTCGCTTGCCACCTGTATACCACTCCCCACCACAACAACATCTATATCATTAGAAGGGCGTTCTAAAAACAAATCACGCACATAACCGCCCACTACGTAACACTCCAGTCCGAGTTTATCGGCGGCATTGGAAATATGATGAAATATATCTTTATCTAATAATTGTGCCAATTCGGCATCTGAAAGATCTCGCATAATTAAATGTTATCTTTGTATGAATAGCAATGCAAAGATACGTAAATTTGTTAAGTCATACAAATTAAGTATCATGTAAAATAAGGTAAGCTGAGCACATCCTCAAGCTGAGTTGTATTTGAAGGAAGAACGAGCAATATTTAAAGGAAGGCTTAGCTATATTTGAAGAGAGGCTTAATTGCATTAGAGCAAAGGCTTTCTTTTAAGTAAGAGGAGCGTATGTTAGTTTAACACAAATACTTAGGTAAATAATAGAGGATTTTATATACAGATACTACTTTTAGTTAATTATCCTTATTAAAAGGGGCTTTTTCTTATTCGTTTTAGTACTAATTACTGAATTAGCAGTACCTTTGCAACCCACAAAAGAGTAAAAGGTGAATAGATTTTATTCCACACTATAAAAACGAACGAGGCCGCAATAGCAATAACAACTGAGTTTGTATTCATTTGCATTGCCCATTCTTTCCTTCTTAATAAAGGGACTCTATAACTATTAGAGAGGATGGATGATTGCCGTAAAAACAATCAAGTCGGTAACGACAAGAGGCAGAAAGAGTCATACAAGACAAATAAATATAAAGAACAAGACAAATGAAGAGAGTATACGAAAAACCCTCGACAACAATAATATTCATGGAAATAGAGGGTATCTTGTTAACGGATAGTGTGCATGGCACAAGTCATGAAGGTTTCACAGGGGGAACTGATTTGAGTTCACAAGTCGAAGATGGAACTGATGATGATAGTCCATTCTAAGGGGAAATAGGATTAAACGAATATCGAAAAACGAATAACAGCAATATGAAGTATACAAATCTATTAAAGACTTATGCCTTATGTATGGGTCTTGCTTTAAGTGTTGTGTCTTGTTCCAAGGATGATTTTGGAGATGGCGACACAACAGATGAACAACTAGTAGAGATGTCTTTCACATCCACAGGATTGGAAAAGCCTTCAACAGAAGAGACTGCATCTCAATCTAATCAAATAAAGACTCGCACAGTATTAGGTTCAGACGGCGCAACTGTAACTTGGCAAGCAAACGATAAGATTGGTATTAGCTTTAAAGGAAACCAACCCAAGAATTATCCCTTCACCACTCCAACCTCAGGAAGTGATGTGCGTTTCTGGGGACAAGCACCTGATGTCAATAACGCATCATACTTCATGATGTATCCTTATCAGCAGGATGCGAAGATTTCAGCAAACAACAACACCCAAGCAATATATCAATACAACTTTCCAAAGGAACAAAATGCTATTGCAGGCACATTTGATCCAAAGGCGAATGTATCTGTTGGTATCATTCCACAACGTGGAAAACCATTCGTTGCATACAATGTTGGTGGTTTGCTCCGCTTTACCATCAAAGGAACTTCAAACGTAAAGCAGGTAAAGTTACTTTCTATTGGGCAGGAGAACCTTGCTGGTAATTTAAAGTCAACCATCACTTTTGCTAATGATGGAAAGATTAGTGCGGCTACAAATGTGTTCACTGCGGCTTCTCCGGTGGTAAACCTTACAGCGGCGTCTGGCACTCTTGAGGAAAACAAGGCATATTACATAGCACTCCCAGAACAAAAGCTTTCACAGGGTTTGACGCTTGTCTTTATCATGCAGGATGGCAAAGCTATCTTGAAGAAGGTTAAGCAAGTAATCAACATTCAGCGTGCCAAGGTTTACGACCTCGGTGAGATGACACTTGATCCGTCTAAGGCTAAGGCTTTCATTCTCAAAAACCAGGGTCTAATTGAGGCTGTTGCTATAAAGGTGAAAGGCTTAAGAAGAACCGCAGATGGTCACTTGGATATTTATGCTGCAGACAACTTGGAGAAGATTCTTTCTTACAAGGGAATGTTAGAAGTAAATAACAAAGACTATTTCACGTCAATTGATGAGCTACAATACTATCGTAATATTAATGGTCTGAACCTTCAAGGTAACAAGAATCTTGCAGGAGAGCTTAATCTCAACAAGTATCCACAGCTCACTGGACAAATAGTAATTAGTGGTAGCCCATTGGTCACCAAGATTAATGTGACTGGATTGGATAAGATAACACAGTTACAAACGCATCATCTAGATGGAATGACAGAAATTGTAACTGGTGGTAACACGAAGCTCAACTTATTCGCATTGTATAATAACAACAGCCTTCAGTCGGTTGATGCAAGCAATATGCCTTCATTAACAACCTTACAGACATATTATAGTCCAAATATACAGACTATCAACACCACTAATTCACCAAACTTGAACGACTTTAATGGTCTCTCTAATGGTAGTCTTCAAAACTTCATAGGGTTGTCAGATAACTCAAAACTACAGAGATTTTGGGCATCAGGTTCAAAGATTGAGAGCTATGACTTTAGTAAGATGACAAAACTAAGGGATGTCAACCTTGCAAGTGCCGCAGTGAAAGAAATCAAAGGATTGTCTGCTGCTGGAGCTAACTTACAAGAACTTCAACTGTCAAATACCCATGTAAGTTCATTGGATGTATCAAACAATCCAAACCTCACCAAGCTTGACTTGTATAATGTAAAGGAGATGACAACAGTGGATGTAACACATAATCCAAACTTAACATATTTGCGAACTACCTTCCTTCCTTTGACAACGCTTGACTTATCAAACAATACAAAGTTGGTAGAATTAAGTATTGCACATAATAAACTTTCGTCATTAGACATACGTCATATGACAAACTTGGCAAAGTTTTACGCTGGTAGTCAAAGTCCAAATGGTTTCTTGGCAAACATTACTGTCACAATGACTGCTGCACAAAAGGCTAAACTGGAACAAGTAAAGCCATTCAAAGAAAGTGCTAATGATGACAGAGCCAATCACGATGATACGAATAGCTGGGTAAAAGTAGTAGTAGCACCATAAGACTATACTGCATTTACACATACATCCACAGAGCGGGAACACCTTTAACAGGCGTTCCCGTTTTTTATATAACCCACTCTGTTGAAGTAAATCAAATAAAGAGATAGGTTTTGTAAATGATAACGCCTTATCAAATGTCTCCTTGTTAGGTCTTTAACTCACAAATTCATACCCAGCGAATAAGTCCTTTCCTACCCAGCGGTTGGGTATCATCGTACCCAGCGAATAGGTAGACTTGTACCCAGCGAATGGGTAGACAAGGACTTATTCGCTGGGTACAATACGACTCATTCGTTGGGTATAAAACAAGCAATAAAAGGATGCTTTAAATATCAAAAAGCCTATCCCTTGAAACACAAAGATTCTTCGCGAAGAAAATCAAAATTGTTCGCGAACAATTCCCAAATTCTTCGCGAAGATTTTTTAACCGAATCTATGCTTATCACGGAAGTAGGACTTGTAAGGCACGGGAGTACATCTTGTGGGGCACGAAATGTACTTTCGTGCCCCACAAAAGTACATTTCGTCGATGTTAACAGTTACGCCCCTCGCCTTAACTATTGTTTACATATAGGATTGCATAAAACACCTAACGTGCATCTCCATCAACTGCCAATAGGTTAGAAATTCTGCACAGATAGGTTACAATGCACTTCCATGAACTCCCGCCAACCAGCGGAACGGATAGTATTAGTTGTTAATTCATTCGTTTATTACAATGAAATTAAGTATTTTTGCAGGCAAATCGATTCATAACAATGGCAAGTCAATTGACAAAGACACAGCAAGAATTTAAAGACATACTGGCTGAATGTAGAGAGCTCTTTAGTAAGAAGCTCCATGATTATGGTGCCTCATGGCGCATTTTACGCCCCTCTTCCCTCACAGATCAGCTTTTTATCAAAGCCAAACGCATACGCTCGTTAGAGATTACAGGTGAGAATCTCGTTGGAGAGGGAGTACGCCCCGAGTTCATCGCATTGATTAATTATAGTATTGTTGGACTGATTCAACTATCCAAAGGCTTTGTTGATAGTGTTGACATCACGCCCGACGAGGCACTCAGTCTTTATGATACCTATGCCAACGAAGCCTACGAACTAATGGTAAAGAAGAACCATGACTATGGAGAGGCATGGCGAGATATGCGTGTGAGTAGTTACACAGACCTTATTCTCACTAAGATTGAACGAATCAAGGAAATCGAGGATCTTAATGGAGAAACACTCGTCAGTGAGGGCATAGATGCCAATTATATGGATATAATGAATTACGCCGTTTTCGGTGCTATCAAGCTACATGAATAAATTAAAGACGCTATTAGTAAACCTCAGTCGTGCGCTGTTAGCCTTGACGTTTATCTTTTCTGGATTTGTTAAGGCTATTGACCCACTAGGTTCGCAATATAAGATTGCGGAATACCTAGAGGCAGTGCAATTATCGGCTTATGTACCCGATTGGGCACAGCTAATGGTGTCGATAGCCCTTTCTGCCATAGAATTTACGCTGGGTGTAATGCTCCTCTTGGCCATCCGCCGTCGATTAGCCAGTAAGATTTCCTTGCTTTCATGGCTGTGATGACAGCTGTAACATTGTGGTTGACCGTGAGTAATCCGATACAAGATTGTGGTTGTTTCGGAGATGCCATACACCTAACCAACACGCAGACATTTATCAAGAACATTGTTTTGCTTGTTGCAGCAATCATTCTCACACGCTGGCCTTTACATCAGATGCGCTTCGTTTCAAAGACGAATCAGTGGATAGCCTTCTATTTTACTATCGTCTTTATCTGTATAGCGTCACTATTGAGTCTTTATCATCTGCCCATCTTTGACTTCCGTCCTTATTATATCGGACAGAACATCAAAAAGGGTATGGAGATTCCCAAGGGGGCTAAACAAACAACCTATAAGACAACCTTTATCTGTGAGAAGAATGGTGTAACAAAGGAATTCAATGAGAATAATTACCCTTATAACGACTCTACGTGGGTATTTAAAGATACACACCAAGAGATACTTGAGCAGGGGTATGAACCACCCATACACGATTTCTCTATCACGAACGAACAGACAGGGAACGATATTACGGATAGTATCTTGACCCATAAAGGATATACCTTCTTACTCATTGCTCCTGTCTTGGAAATGGCTGACGATAGTAACTTTGGTGATATTGATGCTATCTACGAATATGCAAAAGAGAATGGATATGGATTCTACGGATTGACAGCTAGTACAGATAAGGCTGTACAGCATTGGAGGGACATTACAGGTGCGGAATATCCTTTCTATACGACTGACGGCACAACACTAAAAACCATCATTCGCAGTAATCCGGGCTTGGTACTGCTCTACAAAGGTACTATCATCAATAAATGGAGTCATAACGATTTGCCCAAACAAGCCGAACTCAATGCCCCACTCTCCCTCATTGAAATAGGGCGCGAACCAGCTAATAACACGTGGACAAAGATTATGCTCATCATTGTGTGCTACATCTTCCCCTTGTCATTCCTGATTGCCGCCGACCGCATTTGGTCGTGGACAAGATGGGTAAGGAAGCGTGAAGAGTGGCTCAAACAGAAAGAAGATTGGGTGAAGCAAAAGGAACAATCAAATAAATTATATCAACTTTTAAAACGTAAAAAACAAATGAGAAAGAAAATCGTAGCAGGTAACTGGAAGATGAACGAGACCTTGCAGGAAGGTGTCGAGCTAGCAAAAGAGATTAACGAGTCACTCAAGGCAGAGAAACCTAATTGTGATGTTGTTATCTGTACTCCATTCATTCACCTCGCAAGTGTTGCTCAGGTGTTAGATTCAAGCGTTGTTGGACTTGGCGCAGAGAACTGTGCAGACAAGGAGAAGGGTGCTTACACAGGTGAAGTATCAGCAGCAATGGTAAAGAGCACAGGTGCACAATATGTTATCCTTGGTCACTCTGAGCGTCGTCAGTACTATGGAGAAACAGCAGAGATCCTCAAAGAGAAGGTTCAATTAGCACTCGCTAATGGTTTGAAGGTAATCTTCTGCTGTGGTGAAACTCTCGAAGAGCGTGAGGCAGAGAAGCAAAACGAAGTAGTAAAGGCAGAGTTGGAAGGTTCAGTATTCAACCTCTCAGCAGAGGAATGGAAGAGCATTATCTTGGCTTACGAACCAATCTGGGCTATCGGTACAGGTAAGACAGCTACTTCTGACCAGGCTCAGGAGATGTTAGCCTACATCCGTTCTATCGTTGCAGAGAAGTATGGTAAGGAAGTAGCAGAGGACACTTCTATCCTCTATGGTGGTAGCTGTAAGGCTAGCAACGCACCAGAGTTGTTTGCTAAACCTGACATTGATGGTGGCTTGATTGGTGGCGCTTCATTGAAAGCAGCTGACTTCAAGGGTATCATTGATGCTTGGAAGAAGTAATCCATACAAATATTAATGATGAGAGGGAGTCACGTTTTGTGATCCTCTCATCACTTTTCAATTAGAATAAAAGACATGAAAAGACTCCTTACAATCATAGTTCTCATATTGACAACCATTACAACAACTTATGCTCAAAGTACGGTAACTGTAACGCAGAGTACCGATATTGACGCATTAGTCAATGGTAAGAAAACAGCGAAGAAAGCTAATAAAGAAAGCAAGAGAGTAGAGAGTCAGCGTGAGCAATCACGCCAGTCAATAGGCTCAAAGATTAAGACTCCAGATACAAACAACTGTCTGTTCCTAAGCTAAACGACCATAAACCAGAGATTGCAAGACCTGACAATAACACCTTACAGCCCGTTAGGCAAGTTGGAACTAAGCTAGTGAAACGTTTAGTCAGAAGGCCTCATGACCCCACATTCGATGATATAGACGATGGCAAACAGATAGTGACCAAACGTGTAAAGAAGGGCATTAAAAAGGTTAGGGGATTCCGTGTTCAGGCTTATAGTGGTGGTAACACACGTGTATCTCACCAACTAGCAGACAAAGCGGGACAAACGGCTAAAGAGTTATTCCCCAATCAGCCCATCTATGTTCACTTCTATGCGCCACGTTGGATGTGCCTCGTCGGTAACTTCACAGACTATAACACTGCTAAAAAAGTAATGTTGAAGTTGCGTAAAGAAGGCTTTTCACAGGCGAATGTTATACGCATGATGGTTAGTGTGAAGACTTCATCATTTGTTGACAACTAAATGTAGTCACACCTTATATATTATATATACACCCAAACAACACCCTTACTAGGGTAAAAGGCTACGCCCTTATATGGATAAAGCTCTATACCCTTACGACCATATCGGGCAATACCCTAAATAGGGTTATAAGCCCTACCTCATAAACAGCAATAATCAGAAACAACATAATATGACCCCAGAAGCACAATTCCGTGATGGTTTAGACGAACTCGCGGCACACTATAAAGAAATACTAACACTCCTTGGTGAGAATCCAGCAAGGGAGGGTTTAGAGAAAACTCCAATGCGAGTTGCGAAGGCAATGCAGGTTCTTACACGTGGATATACACAAGATCCTCATAAGGTATTAACGGATGCTCTCTTTGAAGAGAAGTATAACCAGATGGTGATAGTCAAGGACATTGACTTCTTCTCGATGTGTGAGCACCATATACTTCCATTCTATGGCAAGGCTCATGTGGCGTATATTCCAAACGGAAAGATTACTGGTTTGAGTAAGATTGCACGTGTTGTCGATATATTCTCTCATCGACTTCAAGTGCAGGAACGCCTCACCGAACAAGTTATGCAATGTATCAATGACACGTTGAAACCACAAGGTGTGATGGTAGTCATCGAAGCGAAACACATGTGTATGCAGATGCGTGGTGTGGAGAAACAGAACTCTATCACCACAACAAGTGCTTATAGTGGTGTGTTCGAATCAAGTAAAACCCGCAACGAGTTTATGAACTTACTGCGTGGAGAGACCAAACGGATATAATAACGACTAATATTTAAAAGGAGAAAAGTTATGAATAAGGTTTTAAAAGTAGCCACACTAGCAATCGTGTCAATCGTTACAATCAACTTCTTTACAGCATGTTCTAAGGAGAAAGATACACCAAGTATTAATGTTGAACAGCTCTATCAAAACATCAATGGCAATTACATTGGTACTGTAAAGCTGAGTAATAGCAATGGTGACTTGGGCTCAAAGAATGCGACATGGACAGCTAATAAGGAGAAGATTAGCGTTAAGAATGTCAATGGTGACGAACTTGCAGCTGGCGTAAAGAACCAATCTTCAAAGCTATATCAAGCTCTCTTGAATGCTACGAATGGTAAGCTAGAAGTCATTATAACGAGTTTTAAGCCACAGGAACAAATAATTTTCTTCAGTGCATCAGCTAAACTCAGCTTCACCATCAATCTCGATGGACAACAGGTAGAGGTTATTGGCACAGGAGGTTCATTGCCTTTCTCTTGTTTCTATGCAATGCCTACACAAGAGATGCACTTTAATTTCACCATTAGAGACTTGAAGAAGAATAATGGAAGAGGTGGTTTCACTCCCCTTTCCACCGATTACAACTTGCCTATAACATTTGAGTTTGAGTCACAACAAAAGAGTTAATAATACATTAAAGACGATAGAAAGGAAGATATATGAAGTTTATTTCATGGAATGTAAATGGTCTTCGTGCCTGCGTAGGCAAAGATTTTGAGCAGCAATTCAAGGACTTTAACGCTGATTTCTTTTGTTTGCAAGAGACGAAGATGCAAGCTGGTCAGCTTGATTTAAGCTTTCCTGGATACGAATCATATTGGAATTACGCTGATAAGAAGGGTTATTCAGGTACTGCGATATTCACGAAACATAAGCCATTGAGCGTTACTTATGGTATTAATATTGATGAGCACGACCATGAGGGACGTGTGATTACACTCGAGTTGGAAGACTTCTATCTCGTAACTGTCTATACACCGAACTCGCAAGATGAGCTTCGTCGATTGGAATATCGCATGAAGTGGGAGGAGGACTTCCAATCCTACCTACACAAACTGGATGAGATTAAGCCTGTCATAGTGTGTGGTGATATGAATGTTGCGCATCAGGAGATTGACTTAAAGAACCCCAAAACAAACCACCGAAATGCAGGCTTCACCGATGAAGAGCGTGAGAAGATGACCGAACTATTGAATAATGGATTCATAGATACCTTCCGCACGCTTTATCCAGAGCAAGTAACCTACTCTTGGTGGTCGTATCGTTTCCGTGCAAGGGAGAAGAATACGGGGTGGCGTATCGACTACTTCCTTATCTCCGAACGCTTGAGAGATCGATTGATAGATGCTAAGATTCATACAGAAACTATGGGTAGCGACCATTGTCCAATAGAGATTGACTTAAAGTAAAGTAGCTCTTATGTATGCCCAAATCAAATCATTGTTATTGATGGCTGTAGTTCTTGCAGCCATCATAGCCTATGCATTCTCTCCAAAAGAGATAACTTTGGGCAGCTACACAATAAGGAAGATAACACTTACAAGTATCTTTCCTATCTGCTAAAGAACCACAGAAAGAACACAAGAAGAAGTCTAAGACAATTCATCGAAACCAAACAATTCTCTTCATCGGAGACTCTATGGTGGAGGGACTGTCACGTCGCTTGGGTGATTACGCAGGTGAGAATGGGCATAAACTATACTCTGTTATATGGTATAGCTCATCCACTGAACGATGGGGAACGACGCATACTCTGGAGCATTACATCGCTAAATACAAGCCAACTTACATCCTTATCTGTCTTGGAAGTAATGAGTTATTCATCAATGACCTCGCTAATAGGGCTCAATATGTTAGTGAAATGGTTAAGAAGATAGGCGATATTCCTTTCGTTTGGATCAGTCCTTCGGATTGGAATGGAGATACTGGTATCAATGACATCATCAAAGAAAGAGTAGGTGCAGGGCATTTCTTCGATAGTAGACACTTAAAACTAAAGAGAGGAAGTGACCATTATCACCCTACATGGGAGGCTGCTGCTTATTGGATGGATACGGCTGCAAAGTTTATTGCCAGTAATAAGTGTGACAATCCATTGCAGCTTAATTCCCCTAAAGCACATCACAAGGCAACAAACACAAGTTTGTTACAACCAGCATTTGAAGGCTTTTAATACATAAAAGGAAAGTAAGCGAAAGAATTATAGAAGCATGACAGAACTATCGCAGCTAACATCCACGTTCCTTGATTTCTTATCCTCACAAGATAAGAACTGGTCGTTGTGTACGCTATCATTCATGGCTTGTTTCCTCGTTTTCTTCGCTCTTTACATTCCCCTTAGACACTATCGTCAGCAGTGGACAAAGGTTTATGTCATTTGTTTTAGCCTCTTTTTCGCTTTCAAAGCAAATGGTGCTTTGATGTGGCTATTGCCTTTCACCACCTTTGTATCATGGTATCTAACCCATTCTATGATGCGTTTAAAACATGGAAAGTTGCGTAAGATGGGCTTAGCCATCACCATTTTCACAGAGTTGATACCCCTACTCTACTATAAATACACGAACTTCACCCTTGAAATATTCCATGAACTACTCCGCAGTAACTTCTCTCCTATGAAGTTACTCTTGCCTGTTGGCATCTCTTTCTTTACTTTCCAAGCCATCAGCTACACGGTTGATGTTTATAGAGGGCGGTATCCCAAGACTGCGAAACTACTTGATTACACATTCTATCTGACGTTCTTTCCCCTCCTCATTGCTGGTCCTATCACCCGCGCCGAAGTATTGTTACCACAGATTCAAACCCCTAAAAGGAACATCAAGAGTGCCCTTGTGTATAAAGGACTGTGGTTGATTGTCTGCGGATTGATAAAGAAAGCACTCATAGCAGACTATCTTGCGCAATATAACAACATAGTGTTTGATGCGCCAGCAGTGCAGAATGGCTTTGGAGATCTTATGGGTGTGTTGGGCTTCTCGGTACAGATTTACTGCGACTTCTCGGGTTACAGCGACCTAGCTATTGGTGTTGCTGCCCTGATGGGATATGAGTTAAAGGACAATTTCAACTTCCCTTACCAAAGTCTTAACCTCACGGAGTTCTGGCATAGATGGCATATTGCACTTTCAACATGGGTTCGCGATTACCTATATATCCCTCTTGGAGGTAACAGAAAGGGTACTGTTCGCACTTACCTCAATAGCTTCTCTGTCATGATTATTGCTGGTTTATGGCATGGGGCATCGTGGATGTTCATCGTATGGGGCGTTATGCACGGTATAGGACTTGTCGTTCATAAGTTTTGCAACAACAATGGTCTGAAGCAGATACCCAATTCCAAGCCTATAGAAGTTGCTTGTTGGGGCATCACCTTCGGCTATATTTCACTCGCATGGATATTCTTCCGTGCCCCTAATATGGACTCTGCTCTGACATTGATAACGAATATCATTCAAACAACTAGGCTGAGTGATGCTTACATTTTCCTATTAGAATACCCGCTCTGGACGGCAGTTGTACTCATTAGTTTGGAACTTCACAGCATTAAAGAGGCTGATTATGAATGGTTACAAACGAAGTTCATCCGTTCACCATGGCTGGTGAAGCTCGCTATCTTCGCCTTTGTTCTGCAATTAGTCATCAACTTCAGTCAGCATAGCATACAACCTTTCATTTACACACAGTTCTGATATGATTATCAAATACAAGTATAGACCATTGCTATTCATCGATACGTTGCTTGCGCCCATCCCTGTTTTGTTTTTTATATGGTTCTTCTTTGGACACAAAGGAACAGATGCATCTCATCCTCTAATGCTTATTCTTGCATTGTGGATGACTGGTCTTGCCATCTCATATTGGCTTTTCAAGCTCTTTATTACATGTCAGAAATTATGGAAGAAAGACTATCTTTCCATCAAAGGAGACCACATCTGCTTTTATGATTGTCTCCGTTGTAAGTACATCGAAGTAACAGCTGATGAGATAGAAGGCGTCAACGATTATAATTACTACTTCGTTCCGTTCGTCGTTCAGATAATTTATACAACGAAAGGAAGGCTCTTCACTCTTCCTGATCTTACACATGAAGGCAAGGAAAGAGTGACTGAAATAATTTATGACTTTATGTATAAGACAGAGAAAAAGACCACGTCTCGTTAGTAACAAACAAGGGGCTATGCAGAAAGATAAAAGATACTCCATTTGAAGAGGGCGTTCCTTCATATCGAAGAGACGCCCTTTTGCAGTTGAAAAGAGGCTCTCTTTGAATCAAAGAGAGCCTCTTGTTAAATCTAATTATAATTTGCTACTCATTCTTTTCATACCTCCATTACATCTTAGTAACCCACATCCCCTCCTTTGGAGAGGCTTGGGGAGGCCGTAAGTAGCTACACTTTCACTGATAACTCCTACTGGATCAGACTTGAATAGTGCTTCAATCCTACCTTTTCCATTCGACCATCAGGGTGTGTAATCGTCATGTAGTCGAAACGACTCTTACCTTCTCTATAAGCCACAACACCGATACTTCCATCGCGCAAGTGTAGCGTTAGATAGCCTTCACGCTTACCATCTTTGTAATTGCAATGCCACTTCTCCATGCCATTAGGGTAATAAGCGGTTACATGACCATCAAGAACTGTGTTGGCATCATTGCCTAGGTCGAGGAAAGAATAGCCACCTTCTAAACGCTTCTGACCATCTGGATAGAAGTCCTGGAAGATGTCTCGCTCTACACCCTTATAGCTTTCTTTTGCAAGAAGACGATAGAAAGCAGCATTCTCTGCACCTTTCACTGATCGTAATGCTTGATTGTAGAAGATTGTATCACGTGATACTACTGTTGTTGTCACACCTTCACGAGCGAAAGATGTTGCTGAAATCAAGCAGACAAAAGCTGCTAAAAAGAACTTTTTCATTGTTGTTAGGTCTTTAATTATTCGTTTTCTATGAGCAAAATTAATAGTAAACTATGATACAACCAAATATTCTGAAGGGTATTTTTAAGTAATTTTTCGTGCCTTTTCAGTTGTAATTAAAGAGCAAAAAGAATAACAAAAAGAGAAGAAATAAGCGTTAAATAGCTTTGAAAAGAAAGCGAACTATACTATTATTAAGGGTTTCATGCACAACAATTAGCATATTGTCATTTAGCTGATATATATCAATTCAACATGATAAGTTATCCTCTATGCATATTACAATTTGACAGGAAAAATCATAGAAGATAACTTCTTCCCATAAAGAGAGACATCTTTAAAACAAAAAAATCCTGTCATCTGCACCTTACCAAAATAGTAAATGAGCAGAGACAGGATGGTATTCTTTCCACCAAATATTATAAGTTCATGAATGATACTTGGCGTTTCTTCACAGGCTTACCATTCTTGACTGTACAACTGTCATTGAGTTCCATCACACCAGTAAAGCGTATCGCATCCTTCCCACTAGGGTTGACAAGCAAGGAGGCTGTCGCATTGTCGAACACTTCCAAGACTATCTGGTAACTTTCATAATCGTTGCGAGTAGTCATAAAAATGCGTCTGCCACCTTTCATAGGCTCTTCCTTATAACTCAAAAGAGGGGAAACAAGGGACAAGCCACCGCCCCGACCGTATGGAATCTGGTACACCCTACCTACATAAGGGAGGAATAAACCAACCGAATCACCGCTTACTTCAATGCCCCAATCATCTTGTAAATAGATTGAAGGACCCCTCATTGGCTCCATTCTATCCATGAAGATGCGGTAACGATGCTCGCCTAAATGAGCCTTGACAGCAGCAGCTTTCAGTTGAGCCATCGTCTCCTTAGATACAGGCTTGCCATCAGAATCATAATAAGTCGTTGCACATCCTATCATTAGGAGCGCCGAAAACAAACATAAAAACAATCGTTTCATGATAGAACCTCACTTTCTCTCTAATTGAAATATACGTCTTCTTTAATCTAATCGTTCGACCTTTGGTGCATTCATCTTCTCTATCGTAGGTGCAGAAGACTTACTGGAAGGTTCTGGATCTGGCATTGTTGGGGCAGGAGAAGCTGGTGCAGCCATTGGCGCCTCATTGCTTTCTTGATGGGATGTGCTTTCCTTTGACTTCGCTTTATCAGCCTTGTCAGTCTTGTCCTTAGCCTCATCTGCAGTCTTATCCTTATCATCATTGGTCGTTAAATCACTCTTTGAAGGCTTTGCATTAGGCCATAAATAATCGCCAACAATGTCTATCGTGTCCTTATCTGCAGTGCGTTGCTGTTCTTCCTCTTGCTCTTCTTCGCTCAAAGGACTATCATCATCGGCAACAACCAAGTTATATCCTATCCCTAAAAGAATGAGTATCACCAGTCCACAAAGTACCTTAAAGGCGATTGACTTAGTAAATTTACGCTTTCTATTCTGTATCGACATAGTCTTTAAAATATAATTTCTTATCTAGCAGGAAACGCAATCGGTGCGTTCTCCTCAACATTATCTGCAAAGATAAACATTTATAAGGAAAACGCACCGAAACGATGATAAAAAATAATAAATGTCTACTCCTTAATACGAATAAACGCATTAGCGAGGATAGCAGTAAGTCCTCCTGTGGTGATACCACTTGAGAAGATACTCTTAATGAGGTCTGGCATCTTATCAAGAATATTAGGCACTAACTCTACACTCAAGCCCATTGCAAAGCTGATTGCCATAACCAACACTGCTTTACGAGTTATCTTCGTTGAAGCTATGATACGGATTCCTGCTGCTGCAACAGTACCAAACATGAGGAGAGTGGCACCTCCTAAGACGGCATCAGGAATAAGAGAAAAGAGCTGACCAACCACTGGGAAGAGTCCTAATAACACCAAGGCAGCTGCAATGAAATATCCAACATAACGACTGGCAACGCCTGTTAATTGTATCATACCATTGTTTTGAGCAAAGATGGAATTAGGGAAACTATTGAAGACAGCGGCTAGGAAAGAATTAAAACCATCTGCTAAGATTCCACCTTGTGCTCTCTTCAAGAACACAGGACCCTCAACTGGCTCGCCAGATATCAATGAGTTGGCTGTAATATCGCCGAAAGCTTCAACAGCAGTAACCAAGTAGATAAGTCCAAGACCGATGATGGAACCTAGATCAAAGTGCAGTCCATACTTGAAGGGGGTTGGTATATTCAGCGTTCCAGCACCACTTATGCGTGAAAAGTCAATCATGTTAAGAGCGTAAGCAGCAATACATCCAACCAACAAGCCCAACACGATGGATGCCATTCGTAGGAATCTATTGCTCGAACGATTAAAGAATATAATGCTGACAAGTACTAAGAAAGCTAAACCAAGATTCTGCATGGATCCGAAAGTACCAGCATCTATAGCCGACTGACCACCTCCGCACGAATTGATACCAGCCTTAATGAGGCACATACCAATGAGGGAAACAACAATACCAGACACTAATGGTGTGATAATCTTACGTGTATAAGGGAGTAAACGGCTCACTATCATCTCCACAAAAGCTGCTACAAGGCATGCTCCGAAGATGTAACTCAAACCCATTTCAACGTTCATCTTTCCGCCAACCATACCTAACATTCCAGCACCAATTATCGGACTGATGAAAGAGAAGGATGTTCCCTGAATACAGAGAAGCCCTGCCCCTAATGCACCAAAGCGTTTACACTGGATAAAGGTGGCTAATCCTGACACGAAAAGAGACATTGACACGAGGAAGCCAGTGGTCTCTAAGTCAAATTTCAACGCCGAACTGATAATGAGTGGAGGCGTGATAATAGCCACAAAGATGGCTAATAAATGCTGCAAAGCCGCAAATAAGGTTTCACGAAGGGGTGGTTTGTCATTCAAACCATAGATAAGTTCTTTCGACTTTTCCATTCTTTTACTTTTAAACTATAATATAATAAGGTGGAGTTATATGTCCTTTAGAACACACTTAATTGAATCTTTGTATAGATGAAATAGATTATAAATAAGAAAGGTGGACACATAATGCCCACCTTATTTAATCTTCTTTCATCTTAATCTCACAATTCTCAAGCGATTCAATGATTGCTAGGCTCTCACAGCGAACGCCTGCTTGCTCTATTGCATCACGTCCATGTTGGAATGCTTTCTCGATAATAAAGCCCATACCAACTAGTTCCGCACCAGCTTGTTTACACAAGTCTATGATACCTTTAGCCGCATTTCCGTAGGCAAGGAAGTCATCTACGAACAACACCTTATCGCCTTCTCCTAGGTATTCTTTGGATATTACGACATGATACTCACGTTGCTTCGTGAAAGAAAACACTGTCGTCGACAGCATATCGGTCATTGTTGAAGGCTTCTTCTTCTTTGCGAAGACAACAGGAAGGTCTAATAAGAACCCCATCATGATAGCTGGTGCAATGCCACTAGCCTCTATTGTGATGATTTTATTAATCTCCGTTGAGGCGTATCTACGTATGAATTCCACACAGATACGCTTCATCAAATTAGGATCCATTTGATGATTAATAAACTTGTCTACCTTTAGGATGCCACCAGAATAACACTTGCCATCCTTTAAAATACGGTCACGTAATGCTTTCATTGTGCAATTAATAGTTTGTCGATGCCGAGAATTAATTGCCAACAAAAGTACTAAAAAGATGGAATATAAGCACTATAACAACCTTACTTTTATCTCTCTTTATTGCAGAAAAGCACATTCACATCGATTAAACATTGTTGTTACAAAAAGATTTAGTACTTTTGCACCCGTTTGCCAGTCTGTTAACAAACTTACAACTGGCGTTTTTTATTAATTATATTATGTACAAACCAACTTTTGAAAAGCGCAGTGTCCTGAAGTTTAAGCACTTCTCTAATCACGGCTACTCGCTCTTTGCTGTTCTTGGCAAGGAGGTTTTGATTGGTGTACTGAGTGTTGCTACCTTACAGCATGCTACTGCCAAAGGCATTAGCGTTAATGCTGAAAAGGCAGAAATGGACTCAGTTGTAACCAACCGAGGCGTGATGATGGATGAAGTAAGCGTCACGGGAACACGCGCGCCACTGACTGTTAGTCAGCAAGCGAGAATGGTAACTGTACTAAGTCGTGAGGATATCCAAGCGGCACCGGTACAGAGTGTGAATGACTTATTGAAGTATGCCGTCGGTGTCGATGTACGACAAAAGGGTCCGCTAGGGGCTTTGACTGATGTAAGCATACGTGGGGGCAACTCCGAACAAGTCACAATTCTTCTCAACGGCATCAATATCTGTGATGCACAAACAGGTCATAACGCCTTCGATTTCCCAGTTGATATTAGTGAAATCGAGCGCATCGAAATTCTTGAAGGACCTGCTGCACGAGTTTATGGTACGTCTTCTTTATTAGGTGCTATAAACATTGTAACCCAAACTCCACCACTATCAAGTCTCTCCGCACACGTCGAAGGAGGCTCTTATGGCTATCTTAGTGCTGGTATGCGAGCGAACTTATCAAAGGGAAAATGGAACAATCAGCTATCTGGTTCATATACCCGCAGTGATGGTTATCTTCGTAACAAAGCAGGCAAACTGAATGCTGATTATCGCACAGGTAAGGCTTTCTATCAAGGTAATTACACGGATAACGACGTTAGAGTTCAGTGGCACGCAGGTATGAGTATCAAGGACTTTGGCTCTAACACGTTCTACTCAACGAAATATGATGACCAGTTCGAACACACATTCAAAACCTTTACTGCCATACAAGCAGAGAATCTTCAAGGGCGTTTCCACATCCGTCCTGCCATCTATTGGAACCGCAGCATGGATCGCTTCGAACTGTTCCGAAACGCTGCAAACAAGTATCCTTTCAATTATCACCGCACAGATGTCTATGGTGTAAACCTCAATACTTACTTTGATTGGAAACTAGGACGAACAGCCGTAGGAGCCGAGATTCGCAATGAAGATCTCGTCAGTGGTAACCTTGGCGAACCGCTTGCTAAGCCTAAGCACATACATGGTACGGACAGAGACTACACCGTTGGTCTAAACAGGACGAATATCCAGTTCGTCTTTGAACACAATCTCATCCTTGACCGATTCACGTTATCTGCGGGTTTAATAGCCGTTAAGAACACACAAGCTGATATGCACATGCGTGTTTACCCAGGCGTTGACGCAAGTTATCGTATTGGACAAGCATGGAAGTTATATGCCTCTTACAACACATCTCTTCGTATGCCTTCTGTAACGGAATTATTCTATTCTGTAGGTGGACATAAGGCTGATAAGCACCTCAAACCAGAGGAACTTTCAGCATTAGAAACAGGCGTTAAATATGAAACCAAGGGTGTTACTGCCAAGGCGAGTCTATATTGGAATCATCATAAGAACCTCATCGACTGGATCAATGATGGAACTTTAGATGCCAGCGGAGCACCGCTTTGGAAGAGTGTTAACTTTGGAACTATCAACGACTTCGGGGCAGAGATGGCACTTGACTTTAATCTTCTGCAACTCATCCCATCGCAACGTTTCTTTAAGAAGTTCGGTGTTGCTTATAGTTACATCAACCAGGATAAGACTGAGCAAGCAGGTATCGTGAGCAAATATGCCCTCGAATACTTAAAGAATAAGGTAGTAAGTAACCTCCAAATAAACCTTTGGCGCAATCTTGACCTCGGTCTTAACTATCGCTTCCAACACCGTATGGGCAGCTATTTGGACGTAAATAATCAACGTCACAAATACAGAAGTTACGGCGTAATGGACGCTAGATTAAGTTGGAATGATAAGAGTTGGACAGCCTATCTGGAGGCTAACAATCTCTTCGGAACGCATTATCTTGATTATGGAAACGTCCCTCAACCCGGCACATGGGTTATCGGTGGCATTCGTATCAACCTATAAAAAATCACTTCCTAACGGAGACTTTCCCTTTTGCGAAGGTCTCCGTTAGATATTACAAGCCTACTGAAGCTAAATCGTTTCTTAATATAAGAATATTTGCTTATCCCTCTTAGAAAATAATCTTGATTCTCTTGCGCTTTCCAATAATTCCTCCAAATGTTCATCTATCATATTACCAATAAACGTAGTTACTCCATCCCTAATACTTGCAGCAATCTTTTCACGTGGCATCTTTAATATTCTTGTGGCACATAAGAATGAGTCGTAACAAAGGAAATCATAATCACATTTCCTCATAGGATATTGCATGGCATACTGTTCAGGTTTATTCTCAAGACTTTTATTTATGTTTGAATTAATGAAGAAGAAACCTGCCACCTCTTCTTCTGAAACTCCTATAACAACAAAGAATTTTCCATGGTCAATATCTGCAAACATCGTAGAATGTAAGATGACTCCACGTGAGATAGTAGTTTCAATATAATTTGCAGGTAAATCCATCATTTCACACTACATTCTAAGTCCATCTTTGCTGCTATGTAGTCAACATACTCCTCACTATCATTTACCTCTCGCAATATATCCTTAAAGGACATTTCCCTATCGCGCGCCGTATTTCTATAAGCAAAATCATGCGTATAGTCTGTAAGTTCATTAAATGACTTATCCTTACAGAAATTAATGGCATTATCCAAACATTCGAGATCTGTTTCTGAAAGATAATCTACGTTACTATGCTTTAAAGGTTTAATGGTGTAACGATTGATAAACTCAAAATAGCTTTTCAATTCTCCTGCTGAAAAATAACTATCACCACGTACTGCTTTGAAAATATCATCAGTACGTGAAGGAACTGGACCAAATTCCATAGCAATATAGACATCACCTGTTATGGTTCGTCCATACTTGCTTAAATGTTGTCGATCTGCAAGATATAATGTCTTAAATATCTTATGCATATTAGATACACCATCCATGTGCTCCAGTATATAGAGCACTGCATTTAACGTTACATCTTTATCAAATAAGGAGATTGTATTCATTCTTCGTAACTTCTTTATGCCTGCAAAATTACGAAATAACAAACGATAATACAATCTTTTTGATAAGAATATATTGCTATAACCTTGTGTTCTTATGGTACTCTGTCTTACTTATGCCTATGTTACTAAAGTTTTGTGTTTCTATGTTACTATGTCTTCAAAACCCATGTTCCTCTGTCTCACACAAAAGCCTCACCCCGTTAGGCGCCCCTCTCTGTAGGAGAAGGGCTGGGGGTGAGGCCGTACCACGGAAGCGAGAGAACCAAATTAATACACTAGTTTTGAAAGACATTAATTTCACAATTAATATAATCGAGTTGTCTTATTACAGAACGATTGATACCCTGAATCAATCTTAAATGCTCCCGTGGTATATAAAAAGAAAGCCTCCTAAAAGAAAGCCTCCCCAAGCCCCTCCAAGGGAGGGGATGTCTTTAATCCGCTCACATATCTCTAGTTGTTTCAAACTATATCCAACAAAGACATCCCCTCCCTTGGAGGGGCTTGGGGAGGCTTTCTTGGGTGGAGGGACATTACCCTGCCTGTGGTCCAGTGTGCTCTTCACTCCCCTCTCCATTCGGAGAGGGGGCGGGGGTGAGGCTTTCCTTCTTCTTCACCGTCTCGTATGAGTTATCGCGTAATCCTGCTTTCAGTTCTACACTAGGCGTAAATGTTACTCGAGGTTTGATTGTTTCAGTCTTAAAGGCTTTTTCATTTAAAGCACCCTCGCTAGATAACGTCAGACGCACCGTACCGAACTCGCCCAACTGAACGCTAAAGCCATCACGGAGATAAGAAGGCAGACACTCCATAAAGTTCGTGAGGACATTCTCAATGTCGCCACGAGTCAATGAGGAACGACCGGCAATATCCTTAGCAATGTCGCACAAAGTCTTTTTACCAGCGTTGACAGGACTTGCATAAAACTTCACTTCCGATTTCTTCTGCGGATTCTTCCGCTGAACCATTTTGATTTTCATTTGATTAAAGATTTAAATTATTAATTATTACCGTACTGCATTTTGCAGCACTTCTCTGTTTTTCAAATATATAGAGGCAGCGTCAATGCTCCTAAATCGCATTTAAGGATAGAGGTTTGACGCCACCTCCAGTAAAGTTATAAAAAGCATCTTTGGCTTCGTTCCCTTGTATCGTTTTCGCTCATCGAAAGCACAACTTTCAAGAGAAAGGTCACCGTTCAATGTTCAAAAATCAATGTTCTAAGGTCAAAATTCAAAGCTCAAAGTTCAAAGTCCAAATTATATACGGTTAGCCGAAAATTTTTATTTGATAAAAATATTTTTCTAACCGCTTCCCCGTAAATTTCTAACCGTATATAAATTTACGGGGAACCGTATATAAATTTTCCGCTGTCCGCATGCTTCTTTTTACAAGCAGTATGCCCCTGATTGACTATTCGTCATAATGAATGAAAGAGCGGACATGAAACAGCGTACTACCAGTTATATAACCTTTATAGCCTGCATGCCACCATCTGAAACCATTAAGGACAGCGAGAATCGAGCAAGGAGAATAATATGAATTACCAGCCTCACTACTAGACCAATAATAGTCGTCAATAAGCTGTGGTACTCTAGGATCTTCTGTGAAAGAAGTCCCACCTACTTGTGTAAAAGCTTCTGTTGCTAAAAGACCATACCACCGAGTATAGTATCCGTCAAGATTTCCATAACTTGTTTGCTCATTCTGCATACCTGAAGAATCATCATTCCCCCCTAACTCAAAACAAGCAAGTTTCCATTCTCCTAAAGATGGCAAAAACCATTTTTTACCTACCATCTTTCCTGTGAGTTGTACTCCTGCTGGTAAAGTCGGAGTATATTCTGCGGCTGCTTTAAAGGCAGGGAAATAACTACTTGTGCCTTTTACTGTCACATTATCTGTACTAGCAGAAGCATCCCAAGTTTCAGAATAGCCATTATATAAGGACGTTTGGTCAAACATACTTTTACCTACAGAGCTCTTATTGTAAGGGGTTGGAACATAACTAGATGCAGTAAGACACCAGTCACATGGATTTCCGTTATTAGCATCAGTTAGAGCGATAGCCAAATGCTTGCTACGACTTACAACAACAGCAATAGGTGTCTTTGTACCTCCTCCATAGGTGGTATCTTTAAAGAAGCCTCTTGTTCCATCACTCATCAGATAAATAAAATTCTTTTTCAACTTAATATTAAGTATATAAGAGCCATTTCTATCTAACTTTAATGGAGAGGTTGGATTGAATGTAAGTCCTGCACCTGCTAGATTGAGATTATAATATTTACCATTAGTAAACGTGAATTTTAACTTTGATACATCTGTTGATGGAAGAAAAGCAATTTCACTGCTGCTAGCACAATAGCTCAGAGGAGTACCCGGCCAAAATGGACTCTCCTCACCACCCCCAACGTACGAAAATGTTGTATTAGACGATACTGCGGTACCTGTTCCCATAGTCCAAGAATCGTTAGCAGCATCATATACGGCAGAACTAGGGATTGCTGTGCTATTTACGGAAGAAAGTATACCAGTGGTATTTGCCAAATCAAAATAGCCATATCCTTCTAATCGAATCTTAACTACAGCCCCTGCATGTTTCATTGTAAATGCAACTTTTTGTTTTCTAGGAGTAGCGGTGATCACCTGTGTTGTGCGTCCTATCCATGCATCAGCTGCGTTTGCTTGAGTTACGGTAAGATTATTACCGCTACGTGTCACCTTGTCGTTATAGAGGACAAAGTCGTAAGTACCTGGAGCAAGATATATGCTTTCATTAGAAGAGGTTGGAGTAAAATCCCAGTTTCCACCACTATAAGTTACGTTTCCTGTTACGCTGCCCTTGTAAGCATGGGTTGAGGCATCAAATGCCAGCATAGTGTAAGCATAAGAATTATCTAAAACACGTGTACGTGGAGTATTTTCTCGTTTAACGGTATCACATTGCAAAGTACATTCTGCAACAATACCATTACCAAGGTCTATATCACTCTTCGCGAGTTTATTATCCTCTTTGGATGCACGAGTTACATTTACATTTTGTTCGGTATTATAATCGGCAAAGTTTACTTTAAACTCTATTCCTTGCGCAACATCAACTTTTCCATTTTCAATAGCATTCTCATCATTGTTGCTACATGCTGTCAATGTCAGCAAAGCAATGCCTAAGATGCTTGATAAAATCGTTTGTTTCTTCATTGTTCGTTCTTTTTAATTAGTGATTTCTAAAAAGAGGATCCTTTAGTCTTCATCCTCTTCAAAATAGTTTCTTTTAGCTGGAGCAACAGTCGTTTCATCTCCTAGAATAATAGATCCTACTTCGTGTACGCCCTTATCATCATAGCCCCATTGATGTTGGGAGGCACTTGCATCAGGCGTGACAGAAGCACAGATAAATTGCATGGCTTCAACCTGAATAGTGTTACACTCAGGTGCTACATACAGTTTTTTGCATTCTTTCTTTTGTTTCATTACTTAAATTATCACTTAAAAATTAGTTATTAATTTGTTTTTATTTTGCTATAAATTGAGTTCACAAAAGGACATAAAAAAAGAACAAAGGAAACTCCTAGAAGTCCTTTGTTTACAGGGTTTGCGGCACGCTTCGCGCGCGCGTATGCGAGAAGAAAAAAATGTGTAATTTACGCCTGCTCTACTAGAGAGAGAGAGAGAGTATACAATTATTTGGAACTACCAAATAATTTGCTATCTTTTTCTCGATTATTTTTCTCTCCGTATTCAATGATTCAAACGTAGATACACAATAAGCAACACCTTTATTATATAAGGCGTTGTTCGTTGTGGCTTGAATATTTAATGCTTGAATCATTATTGTTTTTTTGTTACGGCTGCAAAAGTAATAAAAGATATTAAAACGGCAAAGAGATTTAAAAGAAAAGTGGACTTTCGGCGTAAAAAGGGGTGTTTATTCGTTTAATTCATGTTCACGGCGATACCACGACGCAACATATCGTCCATCAAAGGGCGCACACGAAGGAGGTAATCAGTATAACTGCGCCGTTCAGGAATGGTCCAACCTGCTTCCGACAAAGCAGCAGCACGAGGGAAAGCTTGATAATAAAGTCGTTCCGAGGAATTGATACATTCGCTCCAAAGTGTACCACTCACGCCTAAGAGATTACGCTGTACAAAGGAGCTATCCATCCCCCATGCCGGATCAAGACGATAAGTTTGTTCATGCGAAGTAACGGGCATTCCCCAATTAACCTCTGGCATATCGCCTCGCCCTTGTGGATAGTCAAGATAACAATGCTCGCCTGGACACATCATAATCTTTGCTTTGTTACGCACGGCTGCATCTATCGCCACCTGCGTTAACCCATTCCGCCAAGCATAAACAACGCACCCTCGGTTGGATCGTCTTAAACTCTTTCTCATACCAATACATCGGCGTCTTCCCCAACTGATGAAGCTGTTTTATAACCCGATCAAAGAGGTATTGCTGTAATTGCCAGTTCTCGGTAAACCCTTCCTTCCGCTTTAGCTCCTTACAAGCAGGGCAGTTTGTCCATGCGCCTAATGGTGGTTGACCCGCCTCATCACCGCCCAGATGAACGTATGGAGCAGGGAATACCTCGGCTAACTCCTTTAGAACGTTATCAAGAAACTCGTAAACAAAAGGTTCGGCAGGGCAGAGTAAGTCATTACTAACGCCACAGGTCAAACGGATGGGGACTTCTTTTTTAGCACAAGAAAGTTGTGGGAAACAATGAATAGCAGCCACTTCATGCCCGGGAAGTTCTATCTCTGGAATCACCATAACATGATATTGAGCTGCAAAACGTACCAACTCACGCATCTGCTCTTGCGTATAAAAGCCGCTAATACGCTCTGGCATATCATCCATTCCTACTCTATCGGAGGCTTTCTCAGTAAGTTCTGGATACTTCTTAATCTCTATTCTCCATGCTTGATCATCAACTAAATGGAGGTGAAGAGCATTGAATTTGAAGCGAGCCATCTCTACAATGAAGTGCTTTAAATCGTTGAATGGGATGAAATGACGCACTGGATCCACCATTAACTCACGCACTTCCGTTCGCGGCTGGTCTACTATATAAAGAGGAGGAATCGTTGTTGAGGGGGCAGCAACACCATTTCCTATACATAATTGTTCGAGTGTCATCAGTCCATAAAACACTCCCGCTGCAGTCTTTCCCTTTATCTCTACACCTTTATTTGATATGTCTAACGTATAAGCCTCAGCATTGTTTAGGGTTGAATCAAGGGATAAACGCACCATTACTCCCCTACTCTTCCCACCTTTTATATTATTAGCTTGCGGACGGAGCACACTCGTTGTACGTTCACGAAGTATGCGTTCCGCTTGTTCCTTTTCATTATCTAAGCCGTTCGAAGCCTCAATGCCGATAACATCCGACCAATTCAACACCTTTTTATAAACGCCTTTTGGATTTGTTTTAGAGAACACTTCCATGTGAAGAGGACGTGGAACGAGTAACTCTTCAGGCTCACAAACATTCTTCTCTTCGGTCTTCGAGAAGAAAGAACGCCAACCCACAGCGTTCCGATAAGCCGCTTTTGCCTTTGAAGGAACAAAGAGTTTGACTTTCTTAAAATCAATTCCTACAAAGGTATTAGCTGCACAAACTGGTGGAACAAGTGCTGAAAGACGTATCACACGCAAGCCCTTACAATTAGCAAAAGCAAAAGACTCCAAACGAGGAGAACCTTCAAACACGAGTTCATCCAAACCACTACAACCATTGAAAGCCGATGCTTCTATCACACGAGTTAATGATGGGATGAGTAATTGCCCCTTTAAGCCATCACAGGCAAAGAACGCCTGACTACCAATAGAGTCCAAAGTCGCAGGGAGAATAAGCTTTTGTAATCTATGCCGAGAGTGCATTGCATTACGTGGAATCACTTTGCAGGCAGTTTGAAAAAGGTCGAGTACAGTTTCATTCACCTTTATATCGCGCAGAGTTCGAAAGTTTTGAGCTTTCATTGGCAATGCAGCGAGTAATACAAACATACTTATCAGTATCTTATTAATAGCATATTTCGCATACACCTGACAAGAGGAAGCAGATGTTCCAGCCCTAGGTTGCACACGTTTACAGGTGAGATTGCACCCAAAAATCCCCTCAATTATCGTCTTTCTCATGTTCATCTTCATTTGTAGAAATTAATAGACTTTGGTTTTCACTATGGGAAACAAAGATACAAATAAGAATTGGAAAAGCTATTACTAACCATACCTTTTTATGCACAAAGCGTACTTTGATAATAGAAAATGTAATTAACTCCTATCAGAAAAATATAATACTCGGTAGCACTCAAAATCCTCCAGAATTACTACAAGCCTTCTGTAATACCTCTCCAAGGCTTCTGTAATACTTCTCCAAGCCTTTTGTAACATTACAGAAAGGCTTTAAGTCGACTCGAAGAAAACGTTTTTAACTGCTTAAAAAACAAAAAAAAAGAAACCAAAGAATGGTTTCTTTCTCTTCAATTAAGTCGGGATGACCAGACTCGAACTGGCGACCACTGGTCCCCCAGACCAGCATTCTAAACCTACTGAACTACATCCCGTTCCTTTAAAAGCCCTGCAAAATTACGTACTTTCCATGATATTAGCAAACTTTTGAAGTTCTTTTTCTCACATCCCAAGTTTATTTTGTAATTTTGTGATGTAATAATTATGCACCGAAAAAGCATGCAATACATCATAACTCCACCCCAACATATTGATACTCGCATCACACTTCCAGCCTCAAAAAGCGTTAGTAATCGTGCACTTATCGTACAGGCACTTACAAAAGAGGGGATTCTACCAGAGAACTTATCGGATTGTGATGACACAAAAGTTATTTTGCAGGCTTTCTCCCAACCATCAGATGTGATTGACATAAAGGCGTCTGGCACTGCAATGCGCTTTCTGACAGCGTATTTATGCCTATCACAAGGAGAGCATATTATCACGGGAACAGAGCGAATGAAGCATAGACCGATAAAGATTCTCGTTGATGCTTTGCGTTACTTAGGTGCAGATATTGATTATATTGGTAATGAGGGCTATCCTCCCCTGCGCATTCGTGGACGTGAATTAGAGGGTGGACAACTGGTAATACCTGGCAATGTGAGTTCGCAATACGTTTCGGCTTTACTCATGGTTGCGCCCATTTTGACCAAAGGATTGGACTTGAAGCTCACGGGGGAGATTGTGTCTAGACCTTACATCGACCTCACTTTGCATATTATGCATGAGTTTGGAGTTGCCGCCGAATGGGCTAACTTCGACACAATTAGTGTCAAACCACAGCAATACACACGTCGAACTTACACAATAGAGAATGACTGGACGGCAGCAAGCTATTGGTATGAAGTCCTCGCTCTACAAGAAGATCTAGATGCAGAGGTGGTTATCTCTGGTTTAAAAGATGGTTCGCGACAAGGAGATGCAGCTGTTCGATACATCTTCTCACTGCTGGGTATAAAGACGAACTTCGCTCGTAAGGATGCAGAAGGGCTGACTGACGCAACGTTAACACGCCATACCCGTATGCTGAATAGGATGGATTACGACTTTATTAACCATCCAGACTTGGCACAAACACTGATAGCAGCATGTCCAGTGTTGGGTATTCCCTTCCATTTCACGGGCTTAAACAGTCTAAGAATCAAAGAGACAGACCGCATAGAAGCAATGAAAACAGAGATGGCAAAGCTGGGTTACGTCCTTCAAAGCCGTAACGATGGGGAGTTGTCATGGGAGGGTGAACGTTGCGAACCTGTTTCTCTTCCTGTCATCAACACTTATGAAGACCATAGAATGGCAATGTCTTTCGCTCCATTAGCTATCAAACTGGGGGAAATACGCATAGATCATCCAGAAGTAGTAACGAAGTCTTATCCCTCACTTCTGGGCTGACTTACGTTCTGCGGGCTTTCATATTACGGAGGTAGAATAGCCTATCTGTCCTACTTCTCATGTTTCCAAAAGAAGAAAAGAACAAATGAGTATATTTTATATTAGCATTGGTGCACTTATAGTACTGGCTCTTTTTGCCGCCATAACAACCTTATTCACCAAGAAGAAAGAGGGTGAACCCGATGTTGTTATGCCTACTTCTGGTGATTGCTCATCGTGTGATGGCACTGATGATAAGTGCGAGCAAGTGTGCATGATGGAAGCTGCAACAAGGGAAATAGAGTACTATGATGACGAAGAACTCGATCGTTTCCGTGGGCGACAGTCGAATCAATACACCGATGAAGAAGCCGAGGAGTTTGCCAATATACTCTATACCATGCAGCCACAAGAGGCAAAAGGCTGGAATAGAAGCCTCATCCTCCGTGAGATAAATGTTCCTAATCAGATTAAGGATGAACTAATAACAATGATTGAAGGCTAACGTGAAGAAAGCAAACAGACATATAACCTTCTCTTTATTAGCAATCATTACAATGGTGATTGTGGGTTGCTCTACGAAGAATAACACCGCCCAATCTCGCTGGTGGCAGGCTTTTAATACCCGATATAACGTATATTTTAATGGAGCACAGGCTTATATCGATGGTTCTCTAGAGAAAGAAAAGGGGAACAAGGATAACTTTACTGAACTTATTCCACTATATACTGTCGGCAATAAGAATAGTCGGGACTTAGGGAAAAGTAACTTTAATCGTGCCATAGAAAAGGCAGAGAAGGCAATAGCTAAGCATAGTATCAAGAAGAGACCAGAGTGGACTAAGAACAGAAGAAAGACTGATAAGGACATAGAGTGGCTCTCACGACGTGAATATAACCCTTTCTTGTGGAAGGCATGGATGTTAATGGGACGCTCACAGTTCCATCAAGGAGCCTTTGAAGAGGCTGCTGCAACCTTCGCCTACATGAGTCGTATGTACAAGGGGCAGCCCTGCTATCTATGGAAAAGCACGTGCTTGGTTGGCTAAATGTTACATAGAACAGGGCTGGCTATACGACGCAGAGGATGTTATTCGCAATATGCAACGTGACTCAATGGACTGGCGTGCAGTGAAGGAGTGGGATTATACTTACGCAGACTACTATCTTCACACGGGAGAACTGGCTAAGGCTGTGCCTTACTTACAAAAGGTTATCAAGCACGAGATGCGTCAGAAACAGAAAGCACGTGAACTTTATCTACTTGGACAGGTGTATGCTGCACTGGGAAAGAGGCAAGATGCCTATGAAGCCTTCCAACGCGTCATTCGTACCAATCCTCCTTATGAACTGGAGTTCAACGCTCGCATTGCCCAAACAGAGGTCATGGCAGAAGGACAAAGCAAGCAGATGATAAGCAAACTAAGGCACATGGCGGCTTCAGATAACAATAAGGAATATCTGGATCAGGTCTATTATGCAATGGGCAACATACATCTTGCGAACAAAGATACGCTTGCTGCTATCAATGCTTACGAATTGGGACGTAAGAAAGCAACGCGTAGTGGCATTGAGAAAGGCGTTTTGTTATTACATCTTGGCGATTTGTATTGGGCTAAAGAGCGTTTCGGCAATGCAAAGAAATGCTATGATGAAGCATTGGGATTGCTTGACAGAGATCGTAAAGACTATGAACAGTTGTCTGATCGTTCGAAGATATTAGATGAATTAGCGCCTTATACGGATGCTGTTCAGCTACAGGACTCCCTCCAACAACTTGCTAAATGCTCTGAAAAGGAGCGTAACGCTGCAATAGATAGGGTCATCACGGCATTGAAGAAGAAGGAGAAAGAGGAGCAAAATGCGCTGGGCTTGCAAAATAACAACGCCCAGCAGCAAGGTATGGATGGTAATTTCGGACGTAACAACACATCGAATAATATTCAAAGAGTCAACCCCAATCATCAACAAGGTAGTACTTGGTATTTCTATAATCCCAACGGCTGTACAACAAGGAAAGGTTACTTTCCAACAACTATGGGGCAAGAGAGAGAACATCGATAACTGGCAACGCATGAAATCAAACGGTTGTTAGGAATATTGGAAACACTAACAACCCTTATGAAATGACGGATGCTCAACGCGACTCCATATACAAAGCCGAAGCAAAGAGGGATTCGCTCGAACAGACAAGAGACTCTTTAAAGAACGACCCACATAAGCGGGAGTATTATCTATCACAAATCCCATTCTCTGCGGAACAGCTTGCTGCAAGTAACAAGATACTTGAGGATGGTCTACATCATTCAGGAGTAATATTCAAGGATAGGCTTAATAATCTTCGTCTAGCAGAGCGGGCACTACGCAGAGTGAGTGATAATTATCCTGACTATGAGGCTATGGACGATGTTTATTACCACCTCTACTTGCTTTATATGCGTAAGAACGAACCCGAGATAGCCGAGACTTACCTTACAAAGTTAAGTCGGCAATATCCTAAGAGTAAGTGGACTACCCTCTTAACTGACCCTTATTACAAACAAAACTTACGTTTCGGCGTACAGATAGAAGACTCTCTATATGCCTCAACTTACGATGCTTTCAAGCAAGGACGCTATAATGAGGTTGCTAATAACGCTCAAATCTCCGAGAAACGATTCCCTATGGGAGCCAACCGAGATAAGTTCTTGTTCATTGGAGGATTGAGTAAGCTAAACACGGGAGACGCTAATGGGTGCTTAACTGACATGAAGGAGGTTGTAAAGAAGTATCCCTAACAGTCGTATCAGTGAGATGGCTGGTATGATAGTGAATGGTGTTCAGGCTGGAAAGAAGCTCCGCAGCGGTAAGTTCGACCTAAATGCTGTGTGGTCATATCGCGCTTCCATCCTTAGTGATAGCGACAGCATCCGACAAGCAAAGCTCTCTCCAGAACGCAACATAGACTTTAAGTTCTTACTAATATACAACCCCGACTCATTGAAGGAGAACAAGTTACTATTCGAGTTAGCGCGTTTCAACTTCACAAACTTCCTCGTTCGCAACTTTGAAATACAAATAGAAGACCTCAGCGGATTGCATCAAATGATGGTATCGGGCTTCCGTAGTTATGATGAAGCTTATCAATATGCCCGTCAACTATTTGCTGCTAAGGACGTGGTGACGCAGATGAACAAGACTACTAAGGCTGTCATTATCAGTGACAAGAACCTGAAACTGATTGGAACAACCTATAGTTATAAGGATTATGAGGCTTTCTATAAAAAGGAACTTCTCACCGCTTGAAGTCACCAAACGCTATCTCTTGAGTGAACCAGCCGAAGTGGCGACACCGCGCGAGCCTGACCTTCTACAGAAAGATAGAGGAGAAGCACGCCAATGACAAGGATCTCTTCCCTGATGATATGGATGTTCCTGCAAACAACACGATGGATATTCCGTTGGACACACCGATATCAAAGAAGGTGGAGCCAACGACATCTCCAAAGAATGAAACACTTTCGAGATGCCTACGGAGGTAAAGAAACCAACGTTGGAGGACACTAACACGTTCGTTATTCCTGATGAGAAGCCTGCCGAAAAGCCTACACCTGCTCTCCCGAAGGCTCCTGTCAACACAGGAAAAGAGACGAAGAAGACTGAAACAAAGCCTACTCCAACACAGCAAAAGACAGAACTAAAAGTACAGAAGACACCATCTACTGTACCGCAGAAAACGCCTGCGAAACAGCCTCAACAGGCTCCGGCAAAGAAGCCAAAGACGGTAGATGATGGTCCGATCATTTACTTCGGAGATGACGAACCAACGTCTGGTAAGAAGAATAACAACAAGACTAACAAGAAGAATCAACCCATTCAAAACAACATCGAAGATGAGTATTATGACTTGGAGGGGTTCTAACTATAAGCAAGAAGATATATGATCAACGGATTGTTACTATGGGTAGATGATGAGATCGAGCTGTTGAAAGCGCACATCCTATTCCTTGAGAACAAAGGATATAAGGTTGTCATGGCTAGCAACGGGGCTGATGCTATTGAGCAATGTGGCATGCAGACCTTCGATCTGGTACTGCTCGATGAGCAGATGCCAGGGCTTTCTGGGCTCGAGACCTTACAACGGATCAAGGAGATTCAACCTGCTACACCGATTGTCATGGTGACGAAGAGTGAGGAAGAAGACATCATGAATCAGGCGATTGGAGCAAAGATTGCAGACTATCTCATCAAGCCCGTCAACCCGAATCAGATACTTCTTTCACTGAAAAAGAATATCCATCAGAAGGAAATTGTCACTGAAGTAACGCAGAGCGGCTACCAACAAAGCTATCAACAGATTGCTATGGAGATTGCCGACTGCCGTTCGTTCGATGATTGGAAAGAGGTTTATCGCAAGTTAGTACACTGGGAATTAGAGCTAAGCAGCACCGACAGCAACATGGTGGAAATGCTGAAAATGCAGAAAGAGGAGGCTAATAATGGCTTTGCTAAGTATATTTCAAAGCATTATCTCGACTGGGTAGCACCGCAGGAAACAAAGAAAAACAATAGTTTCGCACGTTTGGCAGGACGCAATAAGAAGTCTGATACCAACAACGAAACCAACGATAAACCCTTACTAAGTCCTGAGATCTTCAAGAAGAAGGTGTTCCCACTCATTGACAAAGGCGAGAAAGTATTCCTCATCGTCATTGATAACTTCCGACTTGACCAATGGCGCATCCTGTCGAAAGAGATTGGTGACATGTTCGAGATCGAAGAGAACCTTTACATGAGCATACTTCCAACAGCGACACAATACGCCCGCAATGCTATATTCAGTGGTCTTATGCCTCAACAGATAGCACAGATGTACCCCGAATTGTGGGTCGATGAGGACGAAGAAGAGGGCAAGAACCTCAACGAAGAGCCGCTTATTCGGACGCAGATAGAGCGTTATCGCCGTCATGACAGGTTCTCTTATCACAAGATTAACGACTCAACGGGTGCAGAGAAGTTCATGCAACAATACAAGAACTTAGCTCAAAACGATCTTAATGTACTTGTGGTTAACTTCATCGATATGCTTTCTCATGCCCGAACAGAGATGAAGATGATACGTGAACTAGCCAGTGACGAGAGTGCCTATCGCTCCATTACACTTAGCTGGTTCCAACATAGCGTTCTTGCTGACGTCATCAAAGAGTTGGCACAATCGAACTATAAGGTGATAATCACAACCGATCACGGATCCATTCGGACGATAAATCCAGTGAAGATTATCGGTGATCGCAATACGAATACGAACCTCCGTTATAAGCTGGGAAAGAGTCTTAACTATGATGCTAAGGAGGTTTTCACTATCAAGAATCCGCATCAAGCACAGCTGCCAGCCCCTAACCTCAGTACAAGTTACGTATTCGCTACAGGCGACTCATTCTTTGCTTACCCCAATAACTACAACTATTACGTATCTTACTATAAGGATACATTCCAACACGGAGGTATCTCTTTGGAAGAAATGATCGTCCCGTTGGTCACACTCACACCACGTAAACGATAATTAAGAACAGATAAATAAAAGCAATATGGAAATTAGAATCAATAGTCTCGATACCATTCACGAGGCTGCAAAGGAGTTTATTCAAGGAATGGGAGATGGCAAGGTGTTCGCTTTCTATGGTAAGATGGGAGCAGGCAAAACCACCTTTATCAAGGCACTTTGCGAAGTTCTAGGGGTTAAAGACGTCATAACTTCCCCTACATTCGCCATCATCAACGAGTATACAGACGGCAATGACAACCCTATCTATCACTTTGATTTCTATCGAATAAAGAAGTTGGAAGAGGTTTATGACATGGGTTATGAGGATTACTTCTATAGTGGTAACCTCTGTCTACTCGAATGGCCAGAGCTCGTTGAGGATGTTCTTCCAGAGAACGTCATCAAAGTTACGATCGAAGAACAGCCTGATGGCAGTAGGCTCTTGACGTGTTAAGCTAATGAAACTAGGCATACTAACAATGTGATTAGGCATAAAAACAAGTCCTACTAATCATTCATTAGAAGCATAAACAATAAAGAATGAATGAAAAGAAACGCCCTCCTTGATAGAAAGAGGGCGTTTCTTCGTATGAAGGAGAGGCTCTCTTAAAAGGAAAGAGAGCATATCTTTGATTTAAGAAAACCTTGATATACTCTCTTTCTTGTGATTATTAATAGTGTAAGTGACGTCTTATGACTTGTTATCATCTACTTCCGTGAAATCGACATATTCCCCTTCACTATCTGGAATAACCTGTTTATTACGTTCCTCTAAAGGTCTGTTATCTGTAATTGTTGGCTCATTTGACTGTGTCCTCTCTGTTGTCTGTATGGATCAAACTGCTCCCGAATACGTGTTACTCGCTTATAGAAAGCATAAGCAACCCATCCCATCATGATGAGAAAGAAGATGAGCAAACTGAAAGCAAACCTTAAGAAATCATGTACCATAATGTCTCCTTTGTATTATGACTTACTTGTCTGCTGTTTAACTATCATTGATAACACAACGTACCAAGCAACTATAATAGCAAAAGACGTGATACCAAAGATAGCAACAAGCGGAACACAAGTAACTAAGAAGAGGTATTTCACCTCATTACCCTTCACTCCCCAATGCTTAAACTTCAGTGCGAACATAGGTATCTCGGATACAAGTAGCCACGAACTAACCAATATTCCAATCAGAATTAGGTATAGTGCCCAAGGGCGATAATACATCTGTTCTCCGATACCAACCAATAATGAGCCCCAGAAGAGGGCGTTGGCAGGGGTTGGCAAACCTATGAATCCGAGTGCTTGACGCTCATCCAAATTGAACTTCGCGAGGCGCAATGCAGAGAAAGCAGCCATGATGTAAGCCACGAAAGGAAGGTAAGGACGTAGCGGCTCGAGGAAGTCTGGATAGCTCATCAGCTGTAGTTGACTAAAGATAATAGTAGAGGGAGCTACGCCAAAGGTGATATCATCAGCAAGAGAATCAAGCTCCTTACCAATAGGAGAACTAACATGTAAGAGTCGAGCTGTCATGCCATCGAAGAAGTCGAAAGACTGCTCCTATAATAATCCACAGCAATGCTACCTTTATATCACCAGTGAAGGCGAATGCCGTTGCAATGCAACCTGAAATCAAGTTACAGCATGTTATGCTGTTAGGAATATGTTTCTTCATTATTATCCGTTTATTTTTTCGGCTTCAACTTAGCGATAATCGTCTGGTCGCCAGTTGTTGCCTGCCCCATCTTAACGCATACTTCAGAGCCAACAGGGAGGAAGATATCAACACGACTACCCAACTTGATGAATCCAAGATGCTCATCAATGTAACATTCCTCGCCCTCCTTAGCATAGGTCACAATGCGTCGTGCCATAGCACCAGCAATCTGCCTACATAACACATCAGTTCCATCAGGAGTAGTGATAATGGTATCGGCATGCTCATTCTCCTCACTTGCCTTGGGAAGCCAAGCCTTATGGAAAGTTACCATCAAAGTGTTGTACCGATTTAACTACGCCATCAACAGGGAACCAGTTAGCGTGCACATTCCATAAACTCATGAATATTGAAATCATTAAACGGCGTTCATGGAAGTATGTATTCTCGTCTACTTCTTCTATAACTACGATGTGACCATCCGCAGGAGCCACCACAATACCTTCGGTCTCCTCACTACCAAAATAGCGAATAGGGCACCTATAGAAGTTTAAAACGATACCATAGACTGTACCAAACACTACAGCAAAGATCCAGAAAGGTATCTTTGACGGAACTGCAAACCATAGAACCAACGCAATAAGGGCTAAACATATACCGCCATAAAGCAGCGTATTTGTTCCTTCTCTATGTATTCTTATCTTCTTGAGCTTCTTTTTAATTTTCCCCATGGACGTTAAATCGACGTTTTGTATCGGTTGCAAAGGTAGTTCTTTTTGCTCGTTTCTACAAATTTTCATAATCATTCTTTTGGCTATATGGGCTTTTCATCGTAACTTTACAGCTCAAAACTCGTAGCTTAATGGAAGATTTCATACATTTACATGTACATACTAATTACTCCATCCTCGATGGTCAATCGAAGGTGACAAGGCTTGTTGATAAGGCTATCGCTGATGGAATGAAGGGTATGGCGATAACAGATCATGGCGTGATGTTCGGTATAAAAGAGTTCTCGGACTATTGTGCTAAGGTCAACAAGGGGCGTAAGAAGAATGGTGAAGAGCCTTTTCAAGCCTATCTTCGGATGTGAGATGTATGTTGCACGACGCACTATGCATGATAAAGATAAAGTCCATGCATGATAATTCTGGATACCATCTTATCGTGTTAGCAAAGAACTATAAGGGCTACAAGAACCTTATAAAACTCGTATCCCATGCTTGGGTGGATGGTTATTACTATCGTCCAAGAACAGACAGAGCCGAGTTGGAGAAGTATCATGAGGGCTTGATCGTATGTTCTGCATGTATTGCTGGTGAGATTCCTAATAAGATTATCCACGGAGATATCGATGGTGCGCGCGAAGCATGCCAGTGGTATCATCGTGTATTCGGCGATGACTTCTATCTAGAGTTGCAACGTCATGAGGTGAAAGACCCAACGATCCTTGCCAATCGAGAGGCTTTTCCCTTGCAGCAAAAGGCTAATAAAGTATTGTTGCAGTTCGCTAAGGAATATGGAATAAAGGTGGTTTGTACGAACGACTGTCACTTTGAAGATAAGGAAACAGCCGAGGCTCACGACCATTTACTATGCTTATCAACGAGTGAGGACTTGGACGATCCTAAGCGTATGCGCTATTCCAAGCAGGAGTGGTTTAAGACTCGTCAGGAGATGAATGACATCTTCTCGGATATACCAGAGGCATTGACAAACACACTGGAGGTGCTAGATAAGGTTGAGCCTTATAGTATTGACCATGGTCCTATCATGCCTTTCTTCCCTATCCCAGAGTCGTTTGGTACAGAAGAAGAGTGGGAAAAGAAATTCACTGAGGAAGACTTATACAAGGAGTTCACCACCGATGAGAATGGTGAGAATCCTCTCTCACCCGAAGAAGGACAAAAGGTTATAGAGCGATTAGGCGGTTATGAGAAGATATATCGTATCAAGTTTGAAGCTGATTATCTAGCGAAACTAGCTTATGATGGTGCAAAGAAGTTATATGGCGATCCTCTTTCAGAAGAAGTGACGAGTCATATAAAGTTCGAGCTACACGTCATGAAGACCATGGGCTTTTCCTGGCTACTTCCTCATAGTACAGGACTTTATCAATGCTGCACGGCAAGAGTTAGGGGTTATGGTAGGACCGGGTCGTGGTTCAGCCGCAGGTTCGGTTGTTGCCTATTGTTTAGGAATAACGAAAATCGACCCACTGAAGTACGACTTACTGTTCGAACGCTTCCTTAATCCCGATCGTGTGAATCTCCCTGATATCGATACTGACTTCGATGATGATGGGCGTGGGCGTGTGCTGCAATGGGTGATGGATAAGTATGGACATGAGAATTGTGCGCATATCATCACCTATGGTACAATGGCGACAAAGAACTCTATCAAGGATGTTGCCCGTGTAGAGAAATTACCTACAGCGATTGCTAACGAGCTGTGCAAGGCGATACCTGATCGTTTGCCAGATGGCATGAAGATGAATCTAGCCAATGCTATCAAGTGTACCCCAAAGCTGCAGGATGCAGAGGTAAGTGAGGATATTCGAGAGCGAAACACCATAAAGTATGCGAGGATGCTTGAGGGCACTGTGCGCAATACGGGTATACATGCTTGCGGTTTCATCATCTGTCGTAACCCTATTGATGATTGGGTTCCTGTATCCACAGCAACCGACCCTGACTTCCCCGAGAAGAAGGTTCCTGTAACGCAATACGATGGTCATGTCATTGAGTCAACAGGTTTAATCAAGATGGACTTCCTAGGTCTGAAAACATTGTCAGAGCTGAAGGAAGCCTGTCGAGTTATCCGACAGACCACGAGTGATATTATTGATCTCGACAACATTCCTATAGATGATGAACTGACCTATCAATTATATCAGAAGGGTCAGACGATAGGTACTTTCCAGTTTGAATCAGCTGGTATGCAGAAAGTACCTCCGTGAGCTTCATCCAACAGTCTTTGAAGACCTGATAGCCATGAATGCGCTGTATCGTCCAGGTCCAATGGACTATATCCCCGACTTTATTAAGCGTAAGCACGATCCTTCGCTGGTGAAGTATGACATCCCATGTATGGAGAAGTATCTCAAGGATACATACGGAATCACGGTTTATCAAGAGCAAGTGATGCTCCTAAGTCGCCAGTTAGCAAGTTTTCACTCGTGGTGAGAGCGATGCCTTACGTAAGGCGATGGGTAAGAAGAAGAAGGCTATCGTTGACCAGATGAAGCCGAAGTTCATCAAGCAAGGACAGGCTAATGGGCATGATCCACAGATATTAGAGAAGATATGGAGTGACTGGGAGAAGTTTGCTAGTTACGCCTTCAACAAGTCGCACGCCACGTGCTATTCGTGGGTGGCTTACCAGACTGCTTACCTGAAGGCACATTATCCCAGCCGAATATATGGCTGCGTTAATGACGCGTCGATTCAGCCAGATCACGGAGATAACTAAGCTGATGGAGGAGTGCAAAGCATTGAAGATTGCGACGCTCGGCCCTGATATCAACGAGAGTCAAATCGGATTTGGTGTTAATAAGAAAGGTGAGATTCGATTCGGACTAGCTGCTATCAAGGGTATGGGAACTAGTGCTGCCGAGAGCATAGTACGCGAACGGGAGAAGAACGGACCATACAAGGATATATACGACTTTGCGGAACGTGTCGATCTTAGCAATGTGAATCGTAAGGCGTTTGAGAGCCTAGCTTACAGCGGAGGATTCGATAGTTTCGGCTTGCTGAGGGAGCAGTTCTTTGCCCCATCAGGGCGAGATAGCATATTCCTTGATACGATTGTGCGCTACGGACAGCTATTCCAGTTGGAGAAAGCACAGCAACAAAACTCTCTCTTCGGCGACATGAACGCTGTTGATGTCATACATCCTGTTGCCCCCAAAACGGAAAAGTGGCCGACGATAGAGAAGCTCAATAAGGAGCGCGAGCTAGTAGGTGTCTATTTGTCAGCTCACCCATTGGATGAGTATAGTGTCGTACTCAACAACATGTGTAACACGCGCTGTTCCATGATTGGACGCAACGCTGACATGACCAAACTATCCCAGACTGACGAGGTGACATTCGGAGGTATCGTCACGGCAGTGAACGAGCGTTTCTCACAGAAAACAGGGTAAGCCCTTTGGCTTTGTGACGATAGAAGACTTCGAGGGAACGGGTGAGTTAGCTCTCTTCGGCGATGATTGGGCAAGATGGAATAACGTTCTAAAACCTAATTACAGCATTTATATAACGGCTAAATGTCATCCACGTTACCGCAATAACCCATCGTTATTGGAACTGAAAGTGCAGAATGTGGAGCAACTCTATGATGTAAAAGAGCATAAGTTACAGCGGTTTACAATCTCAATGGATGCCTCATCTTTAGATGATGAACTCGTATCGGAATTATCAACGGTGATAGATGAGCACCAAGGCAAAACACAGCTGTTTATTCAGCTACGCACCTTAGAGAACACGATCGTCACTCTACAGAGTCGCAACAAGGGAGTCAATGTAGACCGAAAGTTGATAGACTTTATCACTGCCAGCAACAAGATGGAGTTCCACATCAATTAGCTATATATAAAGGTGGCATACACTTTGATATAACATAAGCGTGAGATATTAGTTTAATAACAAACAGTATAATTATAAAAAACAAAAAGACATGGAAGTAAAAATCACTACCGAGAACTTAGAGACTTATAAGAATGGTGACTTACCATTAGTAGTTGACCTGTGGGCAACATGGTGTGGCCCTTGCAAGATGGTCGGTCCTATCATCTCAGAACTCGCTGAGGAATATGATGGAAAGATCGTTGTTGGTAAGTGTGATGTTGAGGAGAAACGATGATGTAGCTATCGATTTCGGTGTGCGCAACATTCCTACAATCCTCTTCTTCAAGAATGGTGAGTTAGTAGATAAGTTCGTGGGTGCTGCGTCAAAGGCTGTGCTTGACGAGAAATTCAAAGCATTGCTATAAACGTCTAACGATACAGCAATCATAGAAAGTAAGCCATATTAGGTGGTCGCACAAAGACTCCTTAATATGGCTTTTTTCGTACTTTCCTCTTCCGTTGCTCTCTTCTTCAAGAAACGGAAGTTCCCACAGCTAGACGATGGATAAGCGAGGGGCTATATCACCTAGCGAACAACAAGCAATGATAATAGAGGACTTTTGTGACACATATATGCGCCGTAAAATGACACATACGTATTACGCACTTGACTCGTATGTGCTACGGGCTTGACTCGTATGTGTCACGTGGGTTGACACATACGTGTTATTTCGCTGACACATACGTGTCATTTTGAGGCATACGCAGATGCTATTAGAAACGATAATGGTGTGACGGCAAATTGCCATCACACCATTATTATTATCTTCTCTCACCTACCAGTACGATTGAAACTAACCCATTGGTAGGGATTAAGCGTAAGTCTTATTAAGTTGATTACTTACCTGCCTTGTAGTTTTCAAGCCCCTTATCCAGGAAGTCAAGATAGGCATTCACGTCCTCTTTGAAGCTGAAGCTACCATTGAGAGGCTTACCAGCATTATCCAATGGCACATAGAAGGGCTGTGCGAGATAACCGAACTTCGTTTCCTCAAGATAGCTCCACTTTGTCGCCCACAGTGCGCAGAGTGCGAGTAGTACCATCAGGACGTTTCACCTCTACAGGCTGTTTCAACGGAGTCTTATCATCTACATAGAGCGAGATGAGCACATAATCCTTCATGAGCTTATCAGCTACACGGGAGTCTGTCCATACCGATGCCTCCATCTTACGACAGTTAACACATCCGAAGCCAGTAAAGTCTATCAAGACAGGTTTCCCAGCTGCTGCAGCTGCGCGCATGCCTTCTTCATAATCGGTATATTGTGCATGTACGGTTTGTGGAGCTAGATTGAAATCCTGCGTATTGATAGGTGGTGCGAAAGGCACTAACCGCCTTACAAGGTGCGCCCCAAAGCCCTGGAACCATATAAATGGAGAATGCTAATGAGCAAAGACCTAGCATAATGGCTGGTACAGGCATTGCCTTCTGATCAGAATCATCGTGTGGGAACTTGAGTTTTCCGATGAGATAGAGACCGAGTAACCCGAAGAGCGCAATCCAAATAGATAGGAATGTCTCACGATCTAGGATATGCCATCCGTATGCGAGGTCGGCTACAGAGAGGAACTTCAGCGAGAATGCCAATTCAATGAAGCCTAACACAACCTTTAATCATATTCATCCATGAACCTGATTTAGGTGCTTGCTTCAACCAAGATGGGAAGAGGGCGAAGAGCGTGAAAGGCAGGGCTAACGCCAAAGCGAAACCAAACATTCCCACTGCTGGAGCTACCCAGTCGCCGCTTGTGGCTGCCTGAACAAGCAAAAGTCCCACAACAGGTGCTGTACAAGAGAAACTTACCAGTGACAAGGTGAACGCCATAAGGAAGATTGAAAGCAAGCCCGTGGTTGCTGCCGCCTTGTTATCTACTGCATTACCCCACGATGATGGCAATCGGAGTTCGAACCAACCAAAGAAACTAAAGGCGAATACTAACAGCAGAAGGAAGAAGAAGATATTGAACGGAGCATTGGTTGCTAGCTCATTCAACTTCTGTGGTCCGAATGCAGCTGTTACGATTGACGCTAAGCCGAGATAGATTACTATGATTGAGATACCATATGTTATGGCATCACGAATACCCTTCTTGCGGTCGTCCTTCGCACGCTTTAGGAAGAAACTAACGGTCATTGGTATGATTGGCCACACGCAAGGGGTGAGCAGAGCGACGAGTCCTCCTATGATACCCATGAAGAAGATGTACCAAAGAGAGTTGCTCTTGTTATTTTGCGCATTGTTGAATGCCGCCAACTCCTTTACTACAGGCGTCCACAAAGTCGGCGTCTGGCGTACTCTGAACAGCCGTTTGAGCCGTTGCAGTAGTTGAGTCTGTCTTAGCCGTGGTAGCCTCTTTTGCCGTGTCAGCAGTCATTGCAGCTAGTGCAGATAAACCATCAGCTGCTACTGGAGTAGCAGCTGACGCAGTATTATCGGTGGTAGTTGATGTGCTTGCTGGCGTCGCAGCGGGAGCTTCAGCAGGGCCGTTCCCCTTATAGTTGAACTCCACTTGCATTGGAGGCATACACATCTCGTCGTTACAAGTACCATACTCTAAATAACCTTTGATCGTGTATGTCTTTGCCGTAATCTTATAACGTTGAATAAAGCTAACACTATTCTCGAAATAGCGGAGCTTCATTTCGAAAGCCTTGTCAAAGACATTCAATTCCTTACCACGTGCCGTGAGTTTACCAACGGGCGTCACACCCTCAGCTTTCTCTATATGCAAAGTAGTAGACGTAGGTCCATCTGCAGGTAAGTTAGTCGAATAGACATGCCAGCCCGCATCTATCTTTGCAGAGAAGATGAGGTCTACCTCTGTTGGAGACACTTGTTTCTGTTGCACAGTAAAGTGTGCTGGCTTCTGTTGTGCGAAAGCTGTAATGCTAACGAACAGCATGAAAGATAAACAGTAATGTATTTCTCTTGTTCATTGATTTGTACGATTAAAAATTCGCTTGCAAAGGTAAACAATAAATTCTATATATCGTTGAATTATTTACAGATTATAGGTTAGTAAGCCCAAAATTCACTAAGCAGCAAGAGTGCCATAAGCTACTTATCGAAGCATAGACACTCCATAGCTGTCTTTATTTTATCACTTTAATTACCTTCAAGATATAGCTTAATTGTGAACCAATGTACCTATATCTTCGCCGTCCATCACCTTCTTGAGGTTGCCAACAACATCCATGTTGAAGACGTAGATAGGTAGGTCATTCTCCTTACACATCGTCGTTGCTGTAAGATCCATAACCTTCAAGCCCTTGTTGTAAATCTCATCATAGGTGATTTCAGAGTACTTCTGCGCTGTTGGGTCTTTCTCTGGATCAGCTGTGTAAACGCCATCTACACGTGTACCCTTTAGCATTACGTCGGCTTCTATCTCGATACCACGGAGGCTAGAACCTGTATCCGTTGTGAAGTAAGGGCAGCCTGTTCCAGCAGAGAAAATACATACATAGCCTGCCTCCATAGCCTCAATAGCCTTCCACTTACTATAGAACTCACCTATTGGTTCCATACGGATTGCTGTCAAAACTTTGGCTTTTGCACCGATTGCCTCAAGTGCAGAAGAGAGCGCAAGGGAGTTAATTACAGTGGCACACATACCCATCTGGTCGCCTTTCACACGGTCGAAACCTTTCTGACTACCGCTTAATCCACGGAAGATATTACCTCCACCGATGACGATACCTATCTGCACGCCCATGTCATGCACCTCCTTTATCTGCTTCGCATAGTCACTTAAGCGTTCTGGATCTATGCCGAATCCCTGCTTACCCATAAGGCTCTCACCAGAGAGCTTCAATAGTATACGTTTGAATCTTGCCATTTATGTATCTTATTAAACAATAAATTCTACTTCTTTAAACTGGTATTCACGAATCATTCCACTGCGGTCTCTTAGGATGAGATGTCCATCGTCTTCTACCTCAACGATGGCTCCCTCAAACTCGCCATCTATGTCGCGGTAACGATGAAAGCCTCCCTTACGGTACAGAGCTTCGTGATACATTGCACTAATATCATTGTATCCGCCTAGTTCTAACAGGTGATAACACTCTTGGAACTTAGCAATTATCTGCTTGAGGAGTTCTTCCTTATCTACTTCATGCCCTAAGACCTGGCAGAGAGAGACGGGATTAGGAGCATTACTAACGAATGTGGATTGGTTAACATTGAGCCCTACACCAAAGATGCAATCCTTTATATGTCCGCCACTAAGTTTGGTCTCAATCAGAGTTCCACTCAGTTTCTTATCCTTCCAATAGATGTCATTCGGCCACTTGAGGCGTATGTCATCCGCAACATAGCTTGATAAGGCTTCTTTCAAAGCTAAAGCTCCTGCCTCAGAGAGCAAGAATTGACTGCGGACAGGCAGCATTGTAGGATGCACAAGGATGGAGAATAATAGGTTCTTACCGCTTTCGCTCTCCCAAGTATTAGTTCCTTGCCCCCGCCCAGTGGTCTGATGTTCTGCCACCACAACAGTCATTGGCTCGTCTTCCGCAGGTGTATAGTTACGTAAGAACTTGTTTGTACTATCCACTTCTGGTAATCGAATGACCTTTACTTCTTGCTTCTTTTCTACGACTGAAGACTTGAAAAGCCCTAATACTGCATCTATAATTTTCATGAATGATAGCTATCTATTATATAAAAGGTAGAAAGGCATCCTTCACATGGCGTACTTCGTGCTTATCATCAGGGCATCCAACGATGGTGATAATATCGAATCGTATCTCCAAACTTATATTATATCTCTTGACGTAAGCATTAGCTGCAAGAGACAAGGAGCGCACCTTCTGTGGTGTTACAGCTGCATCGGCATTGGTAAAGCGTTCGTCCTTTCGTGTCTTCACCTCCACTATCACCAACGCTCCAGCGTCCATTGCAACAATATCTAAGTCACGGTGTTGATACATCCAATTGCGATGTAAGATGGTATAACCTTGCTGTTGAAGATAGTTAGCAGCAACTTCTTCGCCCCATTTACCTAGATCATTATGGTATGCCATGCGCCTTTCTCACATTATTATTTGCACCACAAAGATAGGACAAAGTTTTGTATAATCAAAATAAAACACGTATTTTTGTGGCATGAGTACCGATGAGCAAATAAAGAAAGACATGTATTTTATGCAGCGCGCAATCGATGAGGCGAAGGCTGCATACCGTGAAGGTGAGATTCCAATAGGTGCTGTCGTAGTATGTCGAGATCGTATCATAGCTCGTGCCCACAATCTCACTGAAACCTTGAACGACGTTACTGCCCATGCAGAAATGCAAGCCATCACGATTGCGGAGAGCGAGTTAGGGGGCAAGTACTTACAAGATTGCACGCTATATGTTACTGTTGAGCCCTGCATCATGTGTGCAGGAGCAATCGGATGGGCGCAACTTCAACGCATTGTATATGGGTGCCCTGACATAAAACGAGGCTATCATGAATACGCTCCTAAGGCTTTCCACCCTAAGGCAAATGTAACCTCTGGCGTCCTAGAGGAGGAGTGTAAGGCTCTTATGCAACGTTTCTTCCAAGAGAGAAGATAGCCTTCCATGATAAAAACCTTAATAATCAATGTCACCTTTTACGCCTAACTCTCGTTATACATACGAATCGGTTCAATATTCACAACCAATGTATAACAAATTAAAAAGTATAAAGTTATGAATCCAATAACACTTGGCGCACTCACATCAATTATCGTTCCTTTAGGAGTTGTAGTAGTTCTTCCTATTGTTATCGCCTACATTGCCTATAAAAAGAAGCAGCATGATACAAACAAAAGAACTGAGATTATCATGGCTGCAATAGAGAAGAACAGCGATATTGACGAACAAGAGTTTCTAAGCAAACTTAATCCTCCACAGAAGACATACAAAGAGAGGATGCTTAATAGGCTACATCAAGAAATCTTATGGGGTTCCATTTGTTCAATCGGAGGGGCTGTCTGTATTATAGCAACAGTCACAACGAGCTTCATCAACGGGTATCAAGGAATGGATATCGGTTTCCTTACGATCTTTGGAATAATACCTTTAGCAACCGGGATTGGTCTGTTAGTAGCTTACAAAAGCGGAAAAAAGTCACTTGATCAGGTTTCAGAGAGCGAATAAGAGCGTATGACCAGGAATCAATTCGTCAATCAAGTCAATCAGGAACAGGCTCATCTACGTCGGTTCCTGATGGCTTTGTGCTGCGGAGACAGCGCTGAGGCTGACGATATTGCACAAGAGACTCTTATCAAGGCTTACCTCCGCTGTGAGCAATATGATGAACGTGGACAGTTCTCGGCATGGTTATTAAAGATAGCATACCATATCTTTATTGATACTAAACGCAAACAGAAAGAACAAAGTAAACTATCTTTAGAGAAAGTGTTTACGCTTCAAGGAACAGCAAACGCAGATGATTGCTTCCGTTATCAAGCTCTTCATGCGGCATTAGCTACACTCTCTGAAACGATAAGAACCAGTATTCTCCTTTATTATATGCAAGGATATCAAATCAAAGAGATTGCAGAGATAACCGATAACAGTGAGGATGCGATTAAGAAACAACTATCCCGAGGACGGGAACAACTAAAACGCTTATTGAAAGATGGACGAAGATAAATACTTAAAAGACCTGCTGACTGATTATCAGCCAAAGCTCACCGACGATGCAGCCTTCATGCAAAGACTACACCGCCAGATGGCTCTTCTTGATGAGGTAAAGGCTTATCAACGTGCGGAGAAACGTAAGAACAAACGATTCTCCATCATCATGCTGGCTATTGGAATCGTATTAGGAAGTATTGTCACTATCGCGAGCTTCATCCTACCCGACCTAACAGAATCACTTAAGCAAGGTTCTAATTCGGAGTTTATCATAGTCCTTCTCAACAACATTAAATACGTTAGTTTAGCCATTGGTTCCACCTTTATCATGTTGAGTCTGCTACTTACGTCAAAGTTGGCAGACCTCAATAATTGATCATAAAACCATCTAACACATACAAAGAAGAGGCACTCTCATCACGAGAATGCCTCTTCCTTATTATATATATAAGGTTACTTAACCTGAATAACCAAGTATTTACTTGTACTCCAGAAAGTCTGTGGGTCCGTAATACGAAGTACATACTGACCATTTGTGTCAGCTGATAAGCTGTAGCTACTGCTTGGGTGCGCTGTTAACAGTCGTGCGCTCTTACTATAAAGTTTGATTTCCTTGGTAATGCGGATATCTATCTTTGTGAAGTAACTCTTGTTGAAAGCACCCTGCAATACCCTATCTCCATCAAGAATACGCTGTCCCTTCAATTCGCTCTTAGTACCGAATACATACCAACCAGTGTTCAACTGCTTATCTTGCGTATTGATCGTTTCAGTCTTCTGATTGCTTTCGTTCTGCAGATTCTCTTTCTCCGTCGTTAGGTTCTCCTTCTCTGTTGTAAGGTTCTCCTTGTCTGTCTTGAGGTTTTCTACATCTGTATTCAGACCCGTGATCGTCTCATCAAGCTCCTTAATATGGATATTCTTTGACTCTAACTCACTGCGCAAGCGTTTCAATTCACCCTCTTTACGAACCAACTGATTGGTTAGCTGCGTAAGAGTCTTCTTCATTGCATCACCCTTGAAACCCTGTCTCGCGCAACTGTTGTTGCAGCTTTCTTTATCAGTTCGCGATTCTCTTTCATGCGTTGAGCAATGAACTGTACATTCTCTTTCACCTGCTCATTTTTATCCTCACTCTCGCTATCCTTAGCGATAGTCACACGATTCTCAGCCTCATTGATATCGGCAAATCCCTGTTGAATATCATTGAGTGTCCCCATCATATCATTAATCTCGTTGTCACGAGCATCAATAATTGCACGTAAGGAATCGTTCTGTATCTGTGCTGGATTAAACGCTGTTTTCTTGTCTTGATTGCAGGATGCCAGTGCAAGAACTCCACATACTGCCACTACTAAAAAGTTTCTTCATAACATTACTCTTTAATATTATTTCGCGCCTTCTTAGTCGAAGACTTAACCTTCTCCTTACCAGCAACCACTATCACAAACTCGCCTCTTGGCTCTGTTTCCTCGAAGTGGTTGATAACCTCGGCAAGCGTTCCTCGAACACTTTCCTCATGTACCTTCGATATTTCACGACAACAACTTACTTGTCGATCAGCACCGAAACACCTCCGCAAACTGGCTCAATGTCTTCACTACCCTATAAGGTGATTCATAGAAAATCATTGTTCGCGTCTCATCAGCTAAGCTCTCCAAATGTGTTTTACGACCCTTCTTTTGTGGTAAGAAGCCTTCGAAACAGAATCGATCACAGGGCAGTCCGCTAGAGACGAGAGCTGGCACAAAAGCCGTTGCACCCGGTAAAGGTCTGTACTGTAATACCACTTGCTGCAGCCTCACGAGCTAAGAAGAATCCTGGATCACTTATACCTGGAGTGCCTGCATCAGATATGAGTGCGATGGTTTCACCAGCCTTCAATCGATTGACGATACCTGCTGATGTACTGTGTTCATTAAACTTATGATGTGATAGAAGACGATTCTTTATCTCGAAATGCTTTCAATAAGATGCCCGAAGTTCGGGTATCTTCACATAAGACTAAGTCGGCTTCCTTCAATATTCGGATTGCACGGAGCGTCATATCCTCCATGTTTCCAACTGGTGTAGGTACGAGGTATAATGTTCCCATTGTTGCTTGCAAATGTAAAGCAAAAGCACTGAAAGGCAAAATAAATTAGCTTTTTTTACATAACGAATAGAGGAGTTAAGGAGCCTGTTAGACTATAGATGAGTTAAAGGAAAGGAGGTTAAGAGTTAAAAGAGTTGCTGGTGGGAGTTAAAAGAAGCACCCCAACCAGCACTATAGTCTTTAACTTCTTTAACTCCCTTACCACCTTTAACTACAAGGAAAGTATCCTCTAACTCCAAGAAAATACTTATCTTTGCAGCAATTATGGTAACAATTAATAATCTTAATGGTGAAAGGTGTCGTAAAGGACGCATAGAGGTAATATGCGGAAGTATGTTCTCTGGTAAGACAGAAGAGCTTATCCGCCGTATGAGACGTGCTCAGTTCGCTAAGCAGAGGGTAGAGATCTTTCAAGCCATCGATAGATACTCGCTACTCTGAAGAGGATGTTGTCAGCCACGACCAGAACTCTATCCATTCCACAGCTATCGACTCCTCGGGTAACATCTTATTGTTAGCTTCAGATATAGATGTCGTGGGAATTGATGAAGCGCAGTTCTTAGATGAAGGACTTGTTGACGTTTGCAACCAACTAGCCAATAATGGTATTCGAGTCATCATAGCTGGTCTTGACATGGATTATAAAGGCGTTCCTTTCGGTCCCAATGCCCGCCCTCTGTGCCATAGCTGATGATGTAACAAAGGTACACGCCATCTGCGTTAAGTGTGGAGCCTTGGCCTATGTCAGTCACCGACTCACTGCAGATACACGTAGGGTTATGCTTGGCGAACAACAAGAGTACGAACCCTTATGCCGCGACTGTTACCAGAAGAGTATAAAGGAAGAGCTTTCTTTAAAAAGATAAATAATATGCCTCAGACGATAACATTTGATAAATTCATACGCTGGTCACTAACGGCTCTTGCCGTGAGTCGCAGTTTTCTTAATCATAAAAGGGCTTTCGAGTGTATTGCTACCATTCTTCATTGCATGGTTATTAGCTTATCTCCTCTATCCGATTGTGAAGTTCGTACAATACAAGTTACACGTTCCGGGGCGTGCACTCAGTATCATCGTTGCAATGACATTTGTTACTGCCATTATCGCAGGAGTGTTCTACTTCATCGTCCCACCAATGATTGGTCAGATAGACAGACTTATGACTATCTCTAATAGATACTTACATGAGACCGCCCATACGAACAACATCTCGGCTATGATACAGCAATGGGTTACGGAGAACCAACATGAGATAGAACGATTCTTAAAGAGCCCCGATTTCACTAATGCGATTAAGAATATCATGCCTAAACTGTTCTCTGTTATAGGACAGACAGCTAGTATCGTGCTATCCATCATAGCGTCATGTATCACCTTACTCTATATGTTCTTTATCTTGCTGGATTACGAGACGCTCACCTCCAATTGGATAAGAATCTTCCCTAAGAAAGCGCGCCCTTTCTGGCGTGGATTAGAGCAGGATGTGGAACGAGAACTCAATAACTACGTGCGTGGGCAGGGACTTGTATCACTCTGCATGGCGGTTCTCTTCTGCATAGGATTTACCATCATTGACTTCCCTATGGCTATTGGTTTGGGCATCCTGATAGGTATTCTCAACCTTATTCCGTATCTCCACACCTTCGCCCTCATCCCAACTGCATTCCTAGCATTGCTTAAAGCGGCTGATACAGGGCAGAATTTCTGGATCATCTTTGGCTCGGCTCTGGCAGTATTTCGCCATCGTTCAAGCACTGATGGATATGGTGATTACACCGAAAGATAATGGGTAAAGCCATGGGACTTAACCCTGCCATCCTCCTCCTATCACTCTCTGTTTGGGGTGCCTTATTAGGCTTTATCGGTCTTATAATCGCTCTTCCACTCACCACACTCATCATTGCTTACTGGCAAAGATACGTCACGAAGGAGCATGAAGATGAGGAGTTAAAGGAAGTGATGGACGTTATTGAGAAGGGAGATAAGCCCAAAGAATCATATGATATAGGTTTCCCTACACCCCACCCCGCCTCCACAAAGAGTAGGGAGTGGGCAACGGAAGTCAATTAGCATACAACCTACTGATTTAAACAAGACGCTCTCTTTCATTCCAAGAGGGCGTCTTGTCGCATGAAAGAAAGCCTCTCTTCACTTGCAAGAGAGGCTTTCCTTGTTTCCACCTAATGGATAGCTCTTCACGAGAAACACTATAACGAAGCCTTACCCTATCCGTCCACTTCACTCCATGTCGTATGGTTTGTTATGCTGACTAATAGCTCTCCACATCCGTTCTCATGCGTTTCCTCTTCCTTTCCCATGCGTCTTGCGTCTTTGTGACCCGTATCTTTTCTTAGTTTCACCATGGTGAAACGAGTGTCTCATCATGATGAAACCAGTGTCTCTTCATGATGAAACTTGTGTCTCATCACGATGAAACTAACGTTACAAGCGTGTGTAAAGGATGTGCAACACGCTACACGGAATGCGCTCAAACGTATCTAAAAGATGGGAATAAGCCTATCTAAAGGATGGGAATACTACTAGTTGAGAAAGCACATAGGGCTGAGATAATGGAAAAACTAGGGCTGTCTTTCCCTTCATTATACCACTCATATAATGATAAGAACTGGTAACTTCTGATCAAAAAAAACGCCTAATATCACTCATGCACGTCATGCGTACAAGTGATATTAGGCGTCGTTACTCTTGTAAAACAAGTCCTATTGGAGCGCAAAAGTTACACGTAAGACTCCAAGAACTTGATGGTTCCAGACACTTTAACAGTAGTTGCTGTTGCAGGAATAAGCACACTCTCGCCAGCACGGAACGACAAGCTATTGCCTTCCGCATCTGTTATCTCGCCCTCACCCTTCAGTCCGACAAAGATCACGAAAGAGTCTAATTCGCTATAATCCATCGTCATAGGCTCTGTAAGATCATATACCGAGGTGGTGAAATAAGGACAACTAACGAGTTCCACTGGCTCATTCTGGCGTGGTTCGTATTGTGTCTTATAGTCAGGATAGACTGTATAATCAATACACTCAGCAGCCTCCTTAGTGTGTAACTGGCGATAATTGCCGTTCTTGTCTTGGCGTTTAAAGTCGTAAATGCGGTAAGTTACATCGCTAGTCTCCTGTATCTCTGCCAAGAAACAGCCCTGTTCCGATAGAGTGGATACGCCCTGCAGGGAGGAAGAATACGTCGCCCTCTTTCACTGGATATTCTGCCAAAGCATCGGTAATGGTGTCATCTTCCACCATTGCTTTGTACTCCTCGGGTGTTATCTGTTGCTTTAATCCACTGCGTAAAGAGGCATTCTCATCACTTTCCATTACGTACCACATCTCCGTCTTACCACGACCTAAACCCTTAGCCTGCGCTTGTTCGTCAGTAGGATGAACCTGAATGGAGAGTTGCGCACGTGCATCAATAAACTTTCACAAGCAATGGGAATTCATTACCGAAAACGTGCATAATTATCTTTACCAACGAGCTTCTCTTTCAGAGTATCAACCAAGTCGTTTAACTTCCAACCCTTGTATTTACCATTAGAGACGATACTCTCGTTGTCTTTCACGCCTGATACTTCCCAGCTCTCACCCACTTGTTGCTCATCAGAAGATAGGTGCTTGAAAGGGATAATCTTCTCTCCTCCCCAGATAGTAGACTTTAGGAGGGGATTAAACTTAAACATTTCCATACGTTATTATTGCTTATTTTAGTTGTTTTGTTATATGCTTATGAGGCAAAGTCATGTATTTGCTTATGCCTGCAAAGGTACACTTTATTCTCTACATGACCAAAGAATCAAAGTGAAGAGACGATATCTATTGTACTGCACACATGATGATTTAGGCTTGATGGAGCCTACTTACAATCCCTTTTCACTGCCATTTCCTATGTCATCTGCATTATGACTAATTACATAACCAACATGAACATGTACTCTTAATAACACTCTTTTCTCACTTTTATTTGCTAACTTTGTAGCCAAATGCACAATCAATTCATAGACATAGAACAACTACTTAGGGATCAATCGGGTGAGAAGCATTTCTCATTTGAGGTTCTTCCCTCCATTGAAGGGGAATGGTACAGAATCCTTATTCAGTAATATTGCGAAGCTAAAAGAGTTCAATCCGAGCTTTATAAACATAACGACTCACCATAGTGAATACGTATATCACGAGCGTGAAGATGGCTTAATAGAACGTCAACGCATACGCCGAAGACCAGGAACAGTGGCTATTGCTGCTGCTATTCAGCAACGATACGAAATCCCAGTGATACCTCATGTAATCTGTTCAGGGGCTACCAAGGAGGATATTGAGTATGAGTTGCTCGACTTGCAGTTCTTAGGTGTCAACCACTTATTGCTCTTGCGAGGTGATAAAGCACGTGAGGATCGAATGTTCACACCAACGGAAAACGGGCATAGTCACACAACGGAGCTGATAGAACAGGTCAACCTATTCAACAAAGGAGTATTCATTGATGGTTCCGAGATGAAGAATCCAGGTGCACCTTTTACTTACGGCGTTGCTTGCTACCCTGAGAAACATGAGGAGGCACCTAATATTGAAGAGGATTTAAGATACTTGAAACAGAAACAGGAGTTGGGTGCTACGTTTGCTGTCACGCAATTATTCTATGATAACAAGAAGTTCTTTGATTTCGTAGAGCGCGCTAGAAGCATTGGTATTACCATCCCCATCGTGCCAGGTATCAAGCCTTTTGCAAAACTATCACAGCTTACAATGGTTCCAAAGACGTTCCATTGTGATATTCCAGAAGAGCTTGCTAGTCTTGCAAAAGAATGTAAGACGGACGAAGAGGCACGTCAGCTCGGTATAGAATGGGCTACTCAACAGGTGAAGGAACTCTATGCGCATGATTTCAATAACGTACACTTCTATACGGTTTCAGCCGTAAAGAGTGTGCATGAAGTGGTCAGCCGACTCTTGAAATAAAGCTTATCTCAAAAACAGAACATCAAGCAACTAAAGATAAAGAGAGGATGAACTTTTCTGATGTAATAGGTCAAGAGGCTACGAAACAACGCCTCCTACAGATGATAAAAGAGGATCGAGTGCCCCATGCAATACTCTTCTGTGGTCCAAAAGGAGTAGGGAAAATGGCACTCGCAATGGCTTTTGCCAACTATCTCCTTGCTGGCGAAGAGGTCGATAACACTGACTCTCCACTCATCTCAAACGCTATTGCCATGCTTCGGAAGTGGGAACATCCTGATTTACACTTCTCTTTTCCAACCATAAAGTTGCCCAGTATGAGTGGAGACCACCAACCCGTAAGCGCTGACTTCGCAAAGGAATGGCACGAACTCATCATGCGTGGAGCCTATTTCACTATGGCTCAATGGATGAAACAGATGGGTGCTACAACGCAGCAGGCGATTATCACAGGTGCTGAGAGCGATGAGTTATCACGTGTTCTAGCCTTAAAATCAAGTCAAGGAGGCTATAAGGTGTCCATCATCTGGCGTCCGGAACGCATGAATCTCACATCTGCCAACAAACTACTAAAGCTCTTGGAGGAGCCACCGCAGGGCACTATCTTCCTCATGGTATGCGAGGAACCAGAGAAGTTACTAGAGACTATTATCAGTAGAACACAGCGAATTGATGTGAAGCGCATTGATGACAATGCCATAGAACAGGCTCTTATCCATAAAAGGGGGATAGAACCTGATGCTGCACAACGCATTGCACATATCGCACATGGCAGTTGGCTCAAAGCCTTAGAGACCCTTGATACGAGCAACGAGAACCGTGAGTTCCTCAATATGTTCCAAATGCTTATGCGCTTATGTTACCTTCGTAACGTCAAAGACCTCAAGCGCTGGAGTGAAGTAGTTGCTGGTTATGGTCGTGAGAAGGAGCGTCGTATGCTCGTTTACTTCCAACAGCAAGTGCGAGAAAACTTCATCTTCAACTTCAGAAACGCTGAACTTAACTATATGACACTCGAAGAGGAGAACTTCGCCAAGAACTTTGCTCGTTTCATCAATGAGGCAAATGTGATAGAAATTAACGAACTCTTCGAACGTGCCAATCGTGATATTGGACAGAACGCAAACGCTAAGGTGGTCTTTTATGATGTAGCTCTAAAGCTCATTGTATTGCTGCTTAAGAAGTGAGAAAAACCCACCAACAAAAGAGATACAATCAACAATATATATAGGCAGAAATGCCAAAAAGAAAACAAATAGATAGATTTCAATGGACTATAAAGATATGAAATTCAAGGTCTGGCACGGCTGCGATCGAGGCTTATGTCATAAAGGTTGTGGCAGACAAGATCGTCAACTCAATACATACGATTGGTTAGCTGATGTTCCAGGGAACAACCAGACGACCGATCTTGTTGAGGTTCAATTCAAGAACACACGCAAGGGTTACTATCATAACGTCAACAACTTAGACCTAAAGAAAGGTGATGTGGTTGCTGTCGAAGCAAATCCTGGACACGACATAGGCGTCGTTACATTGACAGGTAGGCTCGTTAAGCTACAGATAAAGAAGTCGACAGCAGTCAAGTCACCCGATGATATCAAACGAGTATATCGATTGGCTAAAGAAGTCGATATGCAGAAGTATCATGAGGCAAAAGCCCGTGAGCACAGAACAATGATAGAGAGTAGGCAGATAGCTAAGGGCTTGGGACTGAAGATGAAGATTGGTGATGTGGAGTACCAAGGCGATGGCAACAAAGCAATCTTCTATTACATTGCAGACGAAAGAGTTGACTTTAGACAGCTCATAAAGGATCTTGCAGCTGCTTTCCACGTCCGCATTGAGATGAAACAGATTGGTGCTCGACAGGAAGCAGGGCGCATTGGCGGTACAGGTCCATGTGGAAGAGAGCTTTGCTGTGCTACTTGGATGAAGAACTTCTCGAGTGTCTCCACCACAGCAGCACGTATTCAAGACATCTCACCGAACCCTACTAAGCTCGCCGGAATGTGTGCTAAGCTCAAGTGCTGCCTTAACTACGAGGTTGACCAGTATATGGAAGCTAGCAGAAAGCTACCAAGTAAGGAGGTATTGTTGGAGACTATGGATGGTGAGTACCATCTCTTCAAGACAGATATACTAAGTGGTCAATGCACTTACTCGACTGATAAGAATCTAGGAGCAAACCTTGAGATAATCAGTGCGGCTCGTGCTAAGGAGATCATAGAGATGAACAAGCGTGGAGAAAAGCCTCTCTCGTTGCTTGAGGATGGTAAAGCTAAGCCTGCAAAGAAGTCTGCTGACTTGCTTGCTGGAGCCGACCTCAGTCGTTTCGACAAGGCAAAGAAGCGCAAAAAGGGGAATCAACAACGCAATAACAACCCGCAACAAGGAGGACGCCCACAGCGTGATAACAATCGTAACCAGCGTAACCCACAAGACAACCAACGCCAGAATAACGACAAAAACCGCTATCAACAGAATGGTAATCGCAAGCAGAATAACGTGCGAAAACAGCCCCAAAAGCAGGAAGATGGCGTAACACAAAACAAGAAACAAGAGGACAAGAAGCCTCAACAAACGCAAAGAACACAGGAATGAGGATGAAGGTTTTCACCTTTATATATATAGTGGTACTCGTGCTATGGGGCATGAGTACCACTTCATGTAACGATCCACGCACCTATGACCACTATGAAAGTGTATCGGTAAAGGGCTGGGAACGTAATGATACTCTTACCTTCAACTTACCAAGGCAGTGGGAAGGTAATTATAAGCTAAGCCTTGGGCTTCGCGCTTCGCAAACTTATCCTTATCGCAGTGTGAGCCTAATCGTGGAGTCGACGATCATCAATTACAAGCATAAGAAGAAGCAGGAAAAGGTGATAAGAGACACTGTTCATTGTGAGATTATCACCGATAAGGGTATGCTAGCAGGTCAAGATGGTATCAGTAATACGGAGATTCGCCAGCACATAGCGTCTTTCCAACTAAATAGGAACGATTCTCTACACATTACCATACACCATGTCATGAGCAGAAATAGTATTCCTGGTATTAGTGACATAGGCTTGAGATTGCAGAAGAGATAGCCTCTACAATCTCTCCAAAAGCCTCACCCCCGCCCCCTCTCCGAGTGGAGAGGGGAGTAGATAGTATCCTTTCCCACAGAACAAACAACTCGTTTACTTGTCAACCAGTCAACTCATCAGCTCGAAGTAATCATAATTTTGAATTACAAACTTTGAATTTTGAATTACACGAGGGCGTTTCTTCGATGCAAGGAAAGCCTCTCTTCGATATGAAGGAACGCCCTTCTCGATTGGAGAAGGGCGTTCCTTTAATCAATGATATTGCCACAATGTAGGGACAGACGTCCTCGTCTGTCCGCATAGGAAGATGTTTTTCACAAAGGAAGTAAGAGAGTTAGACCGGACAGACGAGGGCGTCTGTCCCTACTTTATGATACTGTCTTCGTATGCAAATAATGCTATCTACTCCCCTCTCCATTCGGAGAGGGGGCCGGGGTGAGGCTTTAGAAGGGGCTTGGTGAGTATTCTCCTCCCTTCTACTGACGTATCAAGTTACGTCCAGCATCTATACGAAGGAAGATGAAAAGAAGTAATGTGAAGCCCCATAGTGACGAACCACCATAACTGAAGAAAGGCAGAGGAATACCGATAACAGGCGTTAATCCAAGCACCATTCCTATGTTGATGAACAAATGGAAATAGGAAGATTCCCGCGACACAATAGCCATATACACGTCCAAACTTGAATGGTTGGCGGTCGGCTAAGTACATTAGTCGAAGGATAAGACATAGGAATAACACCAGAACAGACGCTGAACCGAGGAAGCCCTCCTCCTCTCCTACGGTGCAGAAGATGAAGTCTGTGTCTTGTTCTGGTACGAACTTCAACTTCGTTTGAGTACCATTTAGAAAGCCTTTGCCCTGTAATCCACCCGAACCAATGGCTATCTCACTCTGATGTACATTATATCCTGCTCCTGCTAAGTCCTCATCTAGCCCTAAAAGAACATTGATACGCACACGTTGGTGGGGTTGCATCACATCGTTCAGCACGTAATCAGCTGAATAGAAAAAGGCGATTGAGCCCAGAGCAAACAAAGCTATATAGAAGTAATGGGCAAAGCGTGTATTCATTGCATTGTATATCAAATACCCAATCACACATGCCGACAGAACCAGCTGTACCCAAACAATATCGAAAGGAATAACAAACTCAGAGAAAAGGAGAGCCAAACCTGTCATACCGAAGATGTATGTAAGTAATAAGCGAGTCTTCCGCTTATCATTAACATATACCCATACCATCACCGAAGAGAATATTTGAACCAGCAACAATACGACAAACTTACCTACAGACGTTGGTGTATCCCATAGCAAAACCTCCTCATATTTAATTCCAACAACGAAGTATATGACCATTGCTAAGCCCATGAAGAGGAAAGAGCCAGGCATTCCTTCACGATACAACATGAGGAAGAAAGACAGATAAACAAGTGCAGAGCCTGTCTCACGCTGCCCAACAATACATAACATGGGTAAGAAGATTATGCCACAAGCACCTGCAAAGTGTTTCCAGTTATGGATAGTAAAGCCGTAAGCAGACATAAACTTGGCTATTGCTAAGGCTGTTGCAAACTTAGCAAACTCGGCTGGTTGCAACCGCAAAGGTCCCATAACAATCCATGACCGTGATCCTTTAATGGAGTGTGGATTGAAAGATTGTGGCAAAGAGTAGCAATACCAAGAGCCCATAAATGACGTAGGCAAAGGTATCATAGAAGCGGTCGTCCATCATAAGGAGTATAAAGCCTAAACAGATGGAAGTCCCTATCCATACTATTTGCATACCCGAACGACTGGCAAGAGAGAATATCTCGGTGTCGCCATAAGTATAACTGGCACCGCAAACACTCACCCAGCCGAAGCTAAGTAATGCAATATAGATAGCGATTGTCCACCAGTCTAGTGAACGAAGAACGCCCGGTTGCTTATCTGTTGAATAATTACTTGCCACGATTTACATTCTCCTTACGATTCGACTTAGCCTTATCTTGGTCATTGGACTTTATCTTTGGCTTGTCTTTCGCTTTATTATCTTTACTCTTCTGTTGCTTATCTTTATTATTATCCTTACTCTCTTTGCGTGCTTCTTTAGGCTCCTTAGCTTTGTCCCGTTCCTTTTCACGCAGCTTCTCCTTGCCCTTATCAGACTTATCTTTATCCTTGTCTTTCCCCTTCTTCTCAGTCTTTATCAACTCTTCAGGCTCCACCTTTATAGCAGGCTCGTTCTGTGGTTGCTTCTTCTTCTCCTTCTCCTCAGCCTCTTTTTGCTGTTGGGCTTCCTTGAGTTTAGCAGCTTCTGCCGCCTCTAACTTCTGGTTTACCATCTTTAAAGAGTCCTTTATCTGATTAACGCGTTTGATAGAATCAAGACGAAGAGAGTCTGCTCGAGACAAAGGACGCTTGAAAGGATAAGAGATATGACGCTTCTGAAGGGCGTCAGCTCTAGCTGCGTCACCTGGAGTTAACTTACCATTGATATATTGCTCAATCATCAAAGAACCAATAGGAACACCATAGTCGGCACCAAAACCACCATTTTCTACATAGACAGCAATGGCAATTTTGGGTGTATCAACAGGTGCAAAGCCCATGAAGACAGAGTGGTCTCGACCTCGGTTCTGCGCAGTACCCGTCTTACCTGCAAGTGAGTAGCCAGGGTGAACAGCATGCGCACAGGTACCACCACGTACTGATGACATCATACCAGCTATGACCTCTTGATAAGATCTGACGCTTCCCTTCGTGCGATGGTGCTCCAAATACTTCTTATCAAGTTTCTTTCCTTCAATATGACGGACAATGTGTGGCGTAACATAATAGCCTCGATTAGCTATCGTTGCACCAAGGTTTGCTATCTGTAATGGGGTCAAGTTGACCTCTCCTTGACCGATAGAGATAGAGATAACTGATAATGGATTCCATGTTTTGAAGGCGTGATCATAGAACTGCGCATTCGGTATCATACCACGCTTCTCACCGGGAAGATCAATGCCTAACTTATACCCGAATCCCATGGATACCATGTAGTTTCGCCATACAGTCATAGCATCATCAAGCGTTTTATACTTCTTTCTATTGGACAGCATGTGGTAAAGTCCCCAACAGAAGTAGCCATTACAGGATGTACTGATGGCTGGTACAAGTGCTAAAGGTGATGCATGTGAGTGACAACCTACATGTAAGCCCTTAAAGTTAAAACCATGGTTACAAACATAACGAGTCGAATCATTGATGATTCCCTCGGTGTAGTAAGTAACCGCCTGGCTAGTCTTAAAGGTAGAACCTGGTGGATATTGACCCCATGATAGCACGGTTAAGTAAGGGTTTAGCAGGGTCTAGCGTCAAATCGCGTTGATACTTACCACGTAACTTACCAATCATCATACTGGGATTAAAGGTTGGTGAGGAAACCATTGCGAGCACTTGACCCAGTCTTGGGTTCAATCGCTACTATAGCACCAAGTTTACCTTCCATTAAGCGTTCACCTAAGGCCTGTAAGTCGGCATCAAGTCCTAGTTGAAGATCGCGACCTGGCTGTGGTCTTTGGTCATACTCACCATTCTTATAACGTCCTTGTATCTGACCATGAGCATCTCGCAAGAGTATCTGTACCCCCTTTCGACCACGTAGATCTTGTTCGTACTCACGCTCTATACCCATCTTACCTATATAGTCTCCAGGCTGGTAATAATCGTCTTCTTCAATATCACTCTGACTAACTTCTGCCACGTCACCAAGCACATGTGCTGCTATAGGACGTTGATATTGTCTGACACTTCTCTTCTGTATATAGAAGCCAGGAAAGCGATAGAGCTTCTCTTGGAAAGCACTAAATTCCTTATCACTCAGCTGGCTCATGAAGAGTTGCTGGGTGAATCTTGAGTAACCAGGGTTCTTGTTTCTATCCTTAATATCGTGTAGGCGCTTTAGGAAGTCGGCCTTCGTTATACCTAAAGCATTACAGAAGTCGAGTGTATCAAGATGACCAGCCATCTCATTAGTAACCACCATGATGTCATAAGCTGGCTGGTTATATACCAACAGCTTACCATTCCTATCTGTGATAGTACCACGTGATGGGAACTCAATCTTTTTTAGGAAAGCATTTGAGTCGGCACTCTTTCTATAGTCGTCACTTGCTATCTGAAGAGCAAAAAGTCGGAGAACATAAATCACAACTATGCCTATTGCAACTGCACTAAGCACTAAGCGACGTTTCTCAAGATCATAATTCTTCATCCTTCTAACGCCTCCTTACGTTCTCAATAACAAGGATTAGAATCAATGTAAGCAATGAACTCCCCCCCAATACATTCTAACCACTCTAACACATTAAAGAAGCTGAACATCTCTAAAGAGAAGAACACAACATTATAGATAAGCGTTAGGATAGCCGCATACCACGTATATTGGGGCACTCCTAATGTATCCATTCCTGGCTGAAAGTCATCACTACTATCCCTAGGAATGAATGGTTGAAGTATAAAAGGTTGTAAAGCAGCAATGAAGGTAAGCGCACCGGAGGCTACACCTGGCGTATTGGAGAATGTATCTATGATAACTCCCATCAAAAAGCCCCACAACAATATAGCCCACTGGGGATAGTTACGTGGGAATAAGAGAACGAAATATACATATAGTAATGGTGTGGCAACAGCAAACAGATGGATGTGGTTAAGAACAAACACCTGTGCTACTATTAGCACCAAAAACCATAGTAATCGTTTTAAGAAATCTACATTCATCCTCTCTTACCTTATTATATAAAAGAACTGCCAGATGGTTTCTTTCCCACACGGAAGTCCTACTTTACATCAAATAAAAACTCGTTTCTATACCTTACTCACCTTGGTTCGCATCCTGCTCCTCTATTGGCTTGATAGAATCTTGTGCTGCTTTGATAACCTGTCGCTGCTCTCTAATGGATGCATCATCGATGACACAAACATCACGAAGGTTTCCGAAATCGGTTGACAACTCTATGGCTAGACGATAAGAAAGTCCATCCTCAGAATTATAGACATGCTTTATCTTACCGACTAACACGCCTGCGGGGAACACAGAAGAGTAACCACTCGTTACAATACGATCGCCTAACTTAAATTTAGCATGACGTGGGACATCATCAAGATAAGCCATATCTGTTGCGCCACCATTCCAGTGGAGATACCCAAAGTAGTCTCTTCCCTGAATAGAACAGCTAATATTCGACTTGGAGTTAAGCACAGGAATTACTACAGCATAATGAATACCAGCCATATAGACAATACCCACAACACCATTACCACAGGCTACACCCATATCCTTTCTAACGCCATCCCATGTTCCTTTATTTATTGTAATAAAGTTATCTGGTCTATCCAGACTATTGGAAACGACCTTTGCTTGTATCAGACGGAAACTTTGAAAGGAAACGATACTGACCACGTAAGAAGGTTGAATCTCTCGTCTTATCATAAAGTTGAGAGGATAGTTCACGTACTTGATGTTCTAACTCCAAGTTGCGTTTAGTCAGTCTTTCATTCACCTCACCCATAGTAAGATAGGACGTAACCTTCGAACTCGCCTCATACGCTAAACCAGCAACATAGTTGGCAGATGTGAACCACACACTGCCCTGATAGTCATTGAATCGGAACAAAAGAACCATACTCAAGACTTCCAGGGCAACGAACAAGAACCAATGCTTGTACCTAGCAAGGAACTCTGTCAGATTGTGCATGAACGATGATTGTTATCTCATTAAGAACGAGAAACGATCTACGTTCTTCAATGCAATGCCTGCTCCCTTAGCCACACTGTGCAATGGGTCTTCGGCAATATGGAATGGAATGTTAATCTTATCAGTAAGTCGCTTATCGATACCACGTAGTAATGCACCACCACCACTAAGGTAAATACCGTTCTTAACAATATCTGCATAAAGCTCTGGTGGCGTATTCTCCAATGCTGAAAGAACTGCATTCTCTATCTTAGCAACAGTCTTATCAAGACAATGTGCAATCTCTTGATAGCATACAGGAACCTCCATTGGGAGAGCTGTAATACGATTAGGACCATGCACAATGTAGTCTTCTGGCGCCTCATCTCCTAGATCTGTAAGGGCTGAGCCAACATGAAGTTTGATACGTTCTGCCATACGTTCACTGACCTTCACATTATGTTGACGACTCATATATTCCTGTATATCAGCTGTAAGGTCATCGCCTGCAACACGAATAGAGTTATTACAAACGATACCACCTAATGATATAACGGCAATCTCAGTACTACCACCACCAATATCAACAATCATGTTTCCCTCTGGAGCTTCTACATCTAATCCCATACCAAGAGCGGCAGCCATTGGTTCAAAGATTAGATATACATCACGTCCATCTGCATGTTCTGCAGAGTCACGAACAGCGCGCAACTCAACTTCTGTGGATCCCAGAAGGAACGCCAATTACCATCCTTAATGATGGAGAGAAGAATCGGTTACCACTATGAACCATCTTTATTAAGCCACGCATCATTTGCTCACAAGCAGTAAAATCAGCGATAACTCCATCACGTAGAGGTCGAATAGTACGGATGTTAGGGTGCTCTTTCTCGTACATCATCTTTGCGTCTCCACCAACCGCAATCATCTTATCTGTACGACGATCCAAAGCTACGACTGACGGCTCATCTACCACAATCTTGTCATCACTGATAATGATTGTGTTGGCCGTTCCCAGGTCCATAGCAATCTCCTGGATAAATGAAAATAATCCCATTAATATATGTTTTGTAAGTGTATATTTCTATTTAGAGTATTCCTTCTTGTCAAGAAGTTCCTCTCTTAAAAAGCGACTCTTATATGTTTACTCAGCAACGAACCAAGAGTGAATAGCCGTATCGTAATGACTACTAACACCAAAGGCACGCTCTGCAAACATCTTTCTGTCTTCCACATCTGTTTGTGCTCCTTTCGTATTGAGTATCTGTAACAACACTGGATATTCAGCCTTACTTGGAATGATGACTACATCTTTGAAGTTCTTTGCACCAGCACGAATTAAAGAGATTCCGCCAATGTCTATCTTCTCAATAATATCCTCTGGACTAGCTCCACTAGCAACGGTCTGTTCAAAAGGATACAAGTCTACAATAACTAAATCGATTGCAGGAATATCATATTCTGCCATCTGCATCTGGTCACCTTCATTATCACGACGTGCCAAAGATACCACCAAAGACTTTCGGATGTAACGTCTTTACACGACCACCAAGGATGGATGGATAAGAGGTAACATCTTCTACCTTCTTACATTCATAACCTAGTGACTCTATAAATTCTTGTGTACCTCCAGTACTAAGAAACTTAACCCCTTCGGCATTTAACTTCTTGAGTAAATCCTCAAGCCCATCCTTATGAAAGACCGAGATAAGCGCAGTCTTGATTTGTTTTGTACCAGCCATTGTAAAACATTTTATGGATTTGAATTGCAAAGTTACTAAGTTATAAGCGACTAAGCAACATTTTATCTCAAAAAAAACTAAAACCTATCAACTAATTGTGTAATATCAAATTAGCTACTAGTCTACCGCTTTTAACTACCTCTAACGTTTGATTCCAATAGCATCTAAAATACCTTGGATCTCACTTCCAATCCCTAGTATCTGATCCAAGACGCCATCTTTTGCACCCTTTGCCATATAACGAGCGCAATCGCCTTCGAGCTTTCCTATACGCTGACGTTCAGCCACAGTATAGTCATGACGGGCTATTCTACGACGAATCTTACCAAATTTGTTAACTGCTTTCTTCCATTTCTTTGCTGTATAGTATTGGCTGTTATCACGCAATTCATACGAGAAGTTCTGTAAGTCATTAATAGCTGACTCACGTGTAGAACAGGAACTAACGGACATCGTTGCAGCAACTATTGCTACACCCATAAGCATAGTTTTAATATTTCGCTTCATCTTTATAACCTCTAATTTATCACTACTTAATGGGACAAAAGTAGAAAATAATAATGAAGATAACAACAAATGATCTTATTTGTTTTCATTCTTTTTCTACTTTTTAACTACCTTTGCTTCATGAATTTTGCATCATCTCTATTACTTTGGTTCGATAATAACGAGCGCCCATTACCATGGCGCGAGACAAAAGATGCCTATGCGATATGGCTTAGTGAGGTCATCTTACAACAGACTCGCATAGCACAGGGCATGGCATATTGGCATCGTTTCATACAACAATGGCCTACTGTCAACGACTTAGCTAATGCTTCTGAGGACGAGGTTCTAAAGGCTTGGCAAGGATTAGGTTACTACTCACGTGCAAGAAATCTACATAAAGCAGCTCAACAAGTGGTCGATAGAAAGGGGTTTCCAAAAACTTCCAAAGAACTAAAGAAACTAAAGGGTGTGGGAGAATATACCGCTGCTGCTATTGCCTCCTTCGCCTTTGATGAAGCGGTGGCAGTAGTGGATGGGAATGTTTATCGGGTACTTGCTCGATTTAAAGGTATCGACACTCCTATAGACACGACATCAGGGAAAGAAGGAGTTTCAAGAGCTAGCACAATCACTCTTGCCAACGCAGAATTCAGCAAGATATAACCAAGCCATCATGGACTTTGGAGCCATTCAATGTACGCCAACTTCCCCTCATTGCGCAGTTTGTCCCTTATGTGAGTCTTGCGTTGCTTATCGTGAACAGCGTATTCAATTATTACCTGTTAAAAGTAAGACGATTAAACAAAAAGAGCGTAAATTGACCTATCTTTACATCCAATACAATAATGAGATTGCTTTGCATCAGCGTGGTGCGGGAGATATATGGCAAGGACTTTGGGAACTACCACAGGTATGTCATCTCACAAAACAGACTGAAAAGGATTGGAAAAAGAATGCTATAGAAGTTTGTAAAGGACGTGAAACACGTTCTTACCCACCAAGTTCTTTTTACAAATCTATATTATTGGGCACCACAAGAACGCCCCACTCTGCCTGCTGACTTTATATGGGTTCCTACAGAAAAGATTGTAGAATATGCACTTCCAAGATTGATGGAGATTCTATTGAGTAAGTTAAGTAACAGTAACTTAACACCAGATTGTATGCTTTAATATCAATTAGTAACCTTCAAAACAATGCACATAAGTAAGAAAAGATACCATCTTATAGAAATCCAAAGAACAACAAATGAGGTTTATACTAAGGAGAAGAAGTATCTAATAATACCTAAGAAGTAAAGAAGCAAGGATTGAGCTTATGTGTAACGAAGCAATATCTCGTTAACAATGTACCAAGAGATAAAAAAGAGGAAAGCCTTTCTTCAATTTGAAAAGAGCGTTTCTTTGATGTGAAAAGAGGCTCTCTTCATATCAAGAAGGGCGTCTACTTGTTTTGTTTAGATACATAATTCAAAAACAGAAGATTGTTTGAACCCAAATTACTGATGATAGAAAGCTGATTTTGATAGCATTAGTGGGATATTAAAACATTACTTAAGTATTATACTACCGACAGCCTATTAAAAGTGATAGGAGTGGATAACACTCCTTATCATGAGCCGAATTCTTCAGGAATTAAGCATTGACAGCATAACATAGGACTTAGTATTTCTTGGGAAAATAGCCTTATGTTAACATTCAATTATTCCCCTACTCTTTCTTGCCAAAGTTCCCTTCGATGCGCAGTTGATGGGCTACAAGGAATGGGAATACGCAGACAATCATCACTATAACAAAGAACCAACGATAGCCAACAGCCTCTGCTAAGGCTCCAGCAAATAGTCCTGGTATCATCATGGAAAGCGCCATAAAGCCTGTACACAAAGCGTAATGACTAGTCTTGTGCTTACCTTGACTGAAATAGATCATGAATAGCATGTAAGCACTAAAGCCAAAGCCATAACCAAAATTCTCGATAAATACAGCGATACTGATAGCCACGACGCTATCTGGGAGCATGTAAGCCAAATAAACATAAGCAATATTAGGTAATGTGATCGCTGCTGTCATTGGCCACAACCAGCGTTTCAACCCATCACGACTAATCATCATTCCACCTATGATACCACCTAATAGAAGTCCAAAAACACCTACAATACCATTCACCGTACCAAATTCTATCTCTGATAATGCTAACCCTCCCTTAGCAACTGGGGCTTGCAAGAATATCTGAGAGATGGGAGTAATTAAGGCTTCTGGCAATCGAAAGAGAAGAAGGAAAGGCTATCGTTATTAACGATTGGTCTTTTCGAATGAAGGAAATAAACGTGCGACCAAAATCTAAAAGGAGTTGGGACTTTGAAACACTGACTTTATTTGCATCTTCTGATGGGTTTGGCAGAATAAAACGATGGTACAATGAAAGACCAATAAACAATGCTGTAAGACCATAAAAGACTAATGCCCATGAAAGTTGAATGCCCATCATCTTATGTAAAAGGCCTGCTAAGGCTATCAACCCACCCTTCCCAACAACCATAGAAATGCGATAGAAAGTTGAACGAATACCCACAAAGAAGGCTTGATCGTGCTGATTAAGTCCCATCATATAGAACCCATCAGCTGCAACATCGTGTGTTGCACTACTGAAAGCCAGTAACCAAAAGAAGCAGATAGAGCCTTGTAACCATAAAGATGTATTCACGGTGAAGGCAACTCCAGCAAAGGCAGCACCAATAAGGAGCTGCATAACGACTATCCACCAACGTTTCGTCTTAATCAAATCGAGGAAAGGACTCCACAAAGGTTTGATGACCCAAGGAAGATATAGCCATGAAGTATAGAATGTTACTTCGGCATCTGACAAGCCTAACTGCATATAGACTTGGATTGATAAAACGGTCACAGCTATGTAAGGGAGCCCTTCAGCAAAATAGAGCGAAGGTATCCATGCCCATGGAATAATCTTTTTTTCAGCTTTCAATGTGCTTATTCTCTTTTATATGTAAATATCTGCTAACGAGCACAAAGATACACAAAATTAATGAGAATACATAGTGATAGGCTTTTGTAATTACATTGCAAAAACCAATAATCATGATAGATTGGTAATAGATTATCCCTTACATTTTGATTAGCAATAGGCGTTTTAAAAACGAAAACATCGCAAGACTATTCATATAATAGCTACAACTGTCTTACATTAGATGTTCGTTAGGAGGAAAGAATACTAATCGTTCATTCCTAGGTAATATTTCCGTACACATAGTAAGGTTATCCAATTCTCTGCTGAGAAAGTTCTAATTCGCTTATAAGACAATTCAAATTCTCTTATAAGAGAATTTATCTTCAATTCTAAGTACTGCTTATCAAGAAGTTACAAAATGCGTATTTAACACAAACAAAAGGTAGAAATAATAAACATTTCATAGAACGATATGGTTAAAAGAAATATTGGGTATAGCACTAAATCCAGCAAAGGCTTATACAAAAACAAGAGTTAGGTAATATGCAAAGAAGTAATTTTGCCTTCACTACTATCATTCTTTTATTATTTACAACCAACTGATAAAGGGATTATGAATTTAAATTTTAAAAGTGACAGCAAATAGTATTAAAACTAAATTAGGGGTTTTATATAAAATACTTAAACTCATGCTCTTGCACAAATAATGTATATGAAGCCCTGCCCAACAAGTTGATTCACACATAAAACAGACTATTCTAAAAGAGAGTAAATCGAAAAAGGGCAATAGTCATAATGACTATCGCCCTCATAGATATTGATTGTTTCAGATATTACATACCTAAAGCTTTCTTTGCATTCTCATTGTTTGGATTAACCTTTAATACCTTCTGGAAGTACTCGTCAGCTGCAGCCTTATTGCCTTTCTTTGAGTTGTAGAAACCAAGACCATAGTAAGCACCCTTCTAAATAAGCTTTACTATCTTCATCAAGATTTGGCTTAGCTTCCTCGAAAGCAGCAACTTTTTGGTAGATAGCAGCCACCTTATCAGGGTCATTCATCAGTTGGGCTACATTTGCCTGATTCAACCATACCCAGTCAGAGATTGATGGGAACTTTGTTACCATCTGCTCATATACATCAAAAGCCTTCGCTAACACAGCATTCTTTGCAGCACGATCTGTAATACCTTCAGCCTTTGTTACATAAGTATTGGCAAGTGATGCCCAATCATTATTGGTTGCTTTCTTACTCTTTGAAAGATAATCCTGCTGTACTTCAAGAGCCTTATCGTCATTGCCCTGAGCTACATAGATTGCAGCAAGAGTCTTCATTGGCTCTAGGTTATTAGCATCAAGTTCGAGAGCTTTATTAACAGCTGCAACTGCTTCATCATACTGCTTATTACCACAGAGAGCCTTCGCATACATGTCATAATCATTTGAAACCTTCTTACCCTTACCTGCAAACACAGCATTTGCGAAGTTAACTGCTTGTGGATAGTCCTTTAACTCAACTGCAGCCATCATAGCAATACGACTGAGATATTCGCTACCAGGGAACTTTGTTAGACCTTGCTTTGCTACATCCAAGGCTTTGCTATAATCTTTGGTGATATAAGCAGCAAAACCATAGTTATAGAAGTTATCTTCTGACATGTTGGCAGGATTAGCCATATTATACCATTTCAAAGCCTCTGCATACTTACCATCATTAAGCATAATCTCTGCGGCGGTAGCTTCAACTGGATAATCTGGCTTTATTTTACGAAGTTCCTCCAACTTTGCAACAGCAACCTTTGCATTCACATGACGATATACCTTAGCATAACGCTCGTAAGCCGTTACATTCTGTGGATCAAGGCTGATTGCAGTCTGATATTCTGCTGCTGCAGCACCTGCATTACCAACAGAATCCTTCAAAGCAGCAATATCACCACGAAGAATATAAGCCAAAGCGCCATTAAACTTCTTATTATCAATCACGCTCTGTGCTATCGCTGAAGCCTGATCATAATTGTGCTGTAAAAGGTAAACATTACCCAAGGCAACCATAGCTTCCTCATTCTTTTTGAAAGTCTTCTGATACTCCTTAATGAGATCCTTAGCAGCCTTTGGATCATTAGGTGCTGCTTCAAGAGCAGCAACAATAGGCTTTAAAGCCTCGGCATAATTAACCTCCTGTGCCATTGCTGGAGATGACATAACCAACATCAAAGCTCCAGCTACCAAATATTTCTTTGTTTTCATAATTCTCTCTTTTAAATGTTTAATACGAATGAAATCTATCCTTAAGATGTATGTTAAAACGATATGGTTTAAGTGAAATTGCTTATAAGAAATTAATATAACCATTTATAAGAGATGATAACATTTATACAACTAATAAAAAGATAATCATCCTAACAATAACATTAAACTAATCAAACTGCAATTTTTATTATTCACCTAACTTCTAACAATCGCTTAGTTCCTATCAAAATTTAGCCATTTATTGAGTCTTAACTTCGACTTCTCTGATGTTTATCTGACCACGATAAGGAAGCAAACCTGCTTTAAAAATAATCTTTTGACCAATAGGATTAGTCACAAAGTTTGCAAATGCCCAAGGCAAGGCCTTATGAGGATCAGCCACAATAGCATAAATTGTTCGAACAAACGGATATCTACCATCTAAAAGATAAGCCTGATAGGGTTGCCAACTATTGCCTGGCTGTGCTATGGTCGCCTTTGAGAGTCCAACCACAGTTATATTCTTATTAAATGTGGTGTTGGTTGAGTCTCGATGATCATTTAACCAATTGGAACCAATAACACCTATAGCATTGGGAGTCTTATGAACATAATCAACAACAGACTTACTATTGCTTGCTGCAACAATGTTCGCACTCTTGATATCTTTTCCACCTAAAATGGAGTCGACTACATAATGTAAAGTAGCTGAAGCCTTATTGTCAAAAACAACTTCAATATTACCTTGATTGTTCTTAGGATTCAACTGCTTCCAATTTGCAATCTGTCCGCTGAGAATCTTCTTCACATCATTAACCGTCATACATGAATCATTATTTGCACGATTAACAATGAAAGCAATTCCATCATATCCTATTGGAAAAACTTCTGGAATAGGACCTTTCCCTCGTAATATAGCATCTTCTCCTTTTGTCAAAGCATGTGAGGTAAAGAAGAGATTAACCTTCTGATCGAGGATCAGTTTCATACCCGTATTATCGTCTGTATATATAGGCAATAAGTGGGTTTGTGGGTAACGGAACTGATACGTCTGCAACAGCTCCTCAATAATAGGACTAAAACTTTCGTCAGAGGCGAACTTAATCGTCCCTGACGTCGGTGTATCTGTTCTGCCATCTTTAGCTCTCTTCTGTCCACAAGAGGACAGAAGAAAACTAAGACTAAGCATCAATCCTACTATGATGTAGAATTTGGATCTTTTCATATAATTTGCTTTTACTGCAATTTGAACGTAATAGGTAGAGTGAACCAAACGTTTGCAGCTTGGCCGTTATTCATACCTGGATTCCACTTCGGCATGCTGTTTACAACACGAAGAGCTTCACGATCGAGTGATGGGTCAACGCCACGAACAACCTGAGCTTGACTAACACCACCATCACGTCCTACAACGAACTTAACGATAACACGACCTTGAATACCATTCTCTGCAGCAACTGCAGGGTACTGAAGGTGAGAGCTCAACCATGCATTAACATTACCCTTAAATGAAGGCATCTGCTCTGCCACAGTAAAGATCTTGTTTTCAACCTCTTCTTTTGGCTCTGGTTTTGGAGCCTCAACAACAGGTTTCTCAATCTTTGGCACAATCTGCTCAGGAGTAGCTACGGTTGTACGAGCTGCAGTTTCAGTACGGTTATCCGTACCTTCCTTCGTCTCAACACCGACAGCTTTGGTCTCCTTATTCATCTTGACCATAGGTGGCATCTCTTCCTTTACATCCTTATCATCCTTGATGACAGGGGCTGTAAACTTAACAGTAGCACGAGTCTCAGGAACAACCTTTCAGGTTCAATTTTCTTTGGCTCTGGCTGTTTCTGCTGTTTCTTACGTTCAGCTTGCTCCTTCTTTGCTGCTTCAAGAGCAGCTAATTCCATCTTAGCTGCATATGCACGTTGAGCTTCTAAGTCATCATTGTGCTTCTTGATCTGGTATGCTAAGTAACCACCACCGAGGAATGCAGCAATAAGCAGAATAGCTAATGCTTTGATATTACGCTGTGAAACAGACTTACGAAGCTTATATGCACCGTATTCCTTATTCTTTTCAGCGAACACCATCTCGACCCATTTAGGATCGTATAGATCTATTTTTGCCATTGTTCTTCTTTCTTTAATTGTTTACGAATCAGTGATTAAGCCTTAATACCCTTCTTGGCTAAGAGAGCCTTGTCTTGGTCTGTCAGCTTGTCAATGACGTAAGTTCCAATGTATGAAATCTGCATTTCATCGAGGATGTCAACCAAATGACGATAAGAAGCTTTATCAGTCGGTTTGATAATAACAGTCATTGTAGATACCTTCTTGCCATTAATCATACCACCCTTTATTTGAGCAATCTCAGACTGATAAACACTATCTGGATAAGCAGCTGGGTTCGCAGCTTTCTTACGATCCAATTCTTTCACAGCAATCTCCATATCTTGATATGGGAGTGAAATAGCCTCACCTGTTGAAGGATCACCTACTTGCTTATGCTGGAGAACGTATCGGATACCCTTAGAAGTATTGCTCCAATCAGCAGCATGCAACCAATTTGCGTTATCATACTCTGGTTTACCATTACCATAGAAAATCTTGTCCCCATCGGCAATGTAAATCGTAATAGAGTGTGACTCTTTGGCCTCATTCTTCTTGGTATCGTCCTGAATCTTATCATTACTTGGCATAGTCAACTCCATAGTTGAAGGCTTGCTAAGTGAGGTACAAAGCATGAAGAAGGTTATAAGCAACATAAGCATATCCACCATAGGCGTAAAGTCTACGCGTACAGTCATCTTCTTCTGCTTACCGCCTCCGCTTTTTCCTGTTTCCATCATATCCATGTCTTAGACCTCCTTTTACTTACCAGCTGCCTGAGCAGCCTTTTTAGCGTCCAACTGTGTGATCATGTAGTAATGGCTCTCATCCATATCTTGGAGTTCGCTCATTACCTTCTTAACCGTTCCATAAGGAGAGTTTCCATCAGACTTGATAGCAAGTCTAACTTTTGGATTCACCTGGCGGGCTGCGTTAACCCACTGCTGGAATTCTGTCATCTCCTGTCCCTGGATACTATCGAGAGGGATTCCCATCTTTGGGAGCTCTTTGCTACGCTCAGCTGCAGGCTTAGAAAGATATGCAGCCAACTTATCAAGTGGAGTACCAAATGTAGACTCTGCCATGAATGTTTTCTTCATTTTAGGAGTCAAATCTGGTGCCATCTGGTCTATAATCTGACCAAGCTCATTTGTATTATCGTAGCTCATAAACACCTGGCCTTCGCCAGTTGGTGTTCCATTAGGTCCTTTTTGAGGACTAACGAGAATGGTTAGGACGCCGTTCTCTGGCACCTTCATCTCAGATACAGATCCTGGAGTATTTACCTTCACTGGCTCATTCTTAACGAATGTAGAAGTCAACATGAAGAAGGTAAGCAACAGGGTCATAACGTCTGACATAGGCGTCATATCGATCCAAACGTCGCTCTTCTTAATTTTTACTTTACCCATAGTGATAAATATTTAAAGGGTTAGCAAAAATTAAGCCTCGTCTGTGTGGTTTGCTTCGTATGTCTGAGCGATAGAATAACCAACCTCGTCGAGGGCATAAGTCAACTTATCAACCTTATTAGAGAAGAAGTTGTAAGAAACTACTGCACACCATGATGTACCAATACCGAATGCAGTATTGATCAACGCCTCAGAAATACCAGCAGAAAGAGCAGCAGAGTCAGCGCCACCACCTGCAGACAAAGCAGAGAAAGACTTGATCATACCAGTTACAGTACCGAGAAGACCAGTAAGAGTACCAAGTGTAACCATCGTTGCGAGGATAGGGAGGTTCATTGTAAGAACTGGCATCTCAAGCTGAGTTGCCTCCTCATGAGCCTGCTGAATCTTTGCAACCTTCTGAGCCTTCTTAAGATTAGCATTAGCGCCTGTTTCCATGTCCTTATAAGCATTCAAAGATGCCTTAACGACATTTGCAACAGAACCCTTCTGCTGATCGCAAAGCTGATTAGCTTTTGCAAGATCATTAGCATTAAGAGCAGCCTTAATGTTTGCTACGAACTTTGGAAGAGAACCCTTACCGAATGCTGTCTTCAAAGCCATCCAACGCTCAATAGACATAGCAAGTACTGAGAGTAAGAGAGTGTGGATTACAGGAACGACGACACCACCCTTAAAGATAGTACCCCAAACGTCTGCTGGGTTTTCACGTGCTGCTCCATCTTGGAAGTGCATTGCGTTATCGAACCATGTAAAGAACAATGTGAATGCAACGATAGCGCAAACGACGATAACCCAGAATGCACCTCTAACTCCTGTGAAGCCCTCAGATTTCTTCTTTGGGGCTGCTTTTTGTTGTGTAGTTGCCATAATTTGATGAAATTTTAATTTTTAGTTATTAATGAATTAAATTGTTAATATCTTTCTGATTTTTAATTGTTTGTGTGAGACAATGCCATTAGATACGTGTCACAGCATCATCTTATTTCCGCAAAGATAACAATTAATGAGGAACTAAAACTACGATTAATAACATTTAACAATTATAGTTATATGACCTCTAACCTTGCTTTCTTACGATTTAATCATTTACTATTTCAGTTTCAACAATACCTCCTTTATGCGTGAAAGAGCTTCGATGATATTGTCGTCACTGGTCGCATAACTCATACGAAAATAATCAGGCGAACCAAATGCATCACCTGCGACTGTCGCTACATGACCTTCTTCGAGAAGATACAAAGCAAAATCCGTTGAATTATTAATTACATGCTTTCCGTCAGTCTTACCAAAGTAACTTGAGCACTTAGGGAATAAATAAAAAGCCCCTTCTGGAACGTTTACCTCCAATCCTGGAACCTCCTTCGCCAGAGAAACTATTAAATCACGACGACGCTGAAAAGCCTTGCGGAAATCTTCTACACATCCTTGATCACCTTCATAAGCTGCTAGAGCAGCTATCTGACTAACACTACTTGTACCAGAAGTATACTGACCTTGCAATTTATTCAAGCCTTTGATTATCCACTCAGGAGCAGCTACCCACCCGAGTCTCCAACCCGTCATGGCATACGCTTTGCTAACACCATTACAAATAATCGTGCGCTCCTTCATTCCTTCACAAGCTGCAATACTTGCATGACATCCTATATAATTAATGTGTTCATATATCTCATCCGAGAGAACAAAGAGGTCATTATGTTCTAAAACTATCTTTGACAATGCCTCCAACTCTTCCTTTGTATAAACACTACCAGTAGGGTTACTTGGAGAACAGAGTATGATGAGTTTCGTTTTCGATGTAATAGCAGCTTTCAACTGATTAGCTGTTACCTTGAAATCTTGCTCTATCCCTGCAGGAACAATGACAGGTTCTCCACCCGCCAACTTTACCATCTGTGGATAACTTACCCAATAAGGAGCAGGAATAATAACTTCATCACCAGGATTAACAAGAGCTAAGATTGTATTACAAACGCCTTGTTTTCCACCCGTACCTACAATTACTTCAGATACAGAATAGTTAAGGTTATTTTCACGTTTGAGCTTATTTGCTATCGCCGTACGCAAAGAGAGATAACCAGGAACAGGTGAATACTTTGAAAAATTATCATCTATGGCTCTCTTACCAGCCTCTTTCACATAATCTGGAGTCATAAAATCAGGTTCGCCAACGCTCATATTAATAACGTTAATACCCTGCGCTTTCATCTCATTACTACGTTGTGACATTGCCAACGTAGCAGAAGGAGCTAACCTATTAAGTCGGTCTGATAACTGTGCCATATTCTGTTTGCTTTGTTCCTTAGTGTAACTTTCAACCACAAAAGTACGTAAATACATTCTTATATCGTAATAATTCTTACTTTATTTTACATCTAAGTCTAAAATTCTATCTAGTTATTAGTTTTTAAAAAAGAAATTAACTCTTTTGATTCAAACACACAACAATATCAAACAAAATGGTAAGAGCTCTGAATATCTACCGACATTCAGAGCTCTGCTATCACCTTATTAATATATAAGAAGATGTTATTAATCAAGGTGCAAGTCATGCCCCATACGGTCACGCTTCGTCTTTAAATAACGATAATCGAATTTATTTGGCTCGATCTCAATAGCTACGTTCTCTTCAATCTCAAGTCCGTAAGCTTCTAGACCGACACGCTTGGTGGGGTTATTCGTCATCAATCGCATCTTATGAACCCCTAGATGGCGTAGCATCTGAGCCCCACAACCATAATCGCGCTCATCTGGTCGGAAGCCAAGATGTAAATTAGCTTCAACTGTATCAAGTCCTTCATCCTGCAATTTATACGCTGCTATCTTATTCATCAGACCGATACCACGCCCTTCTTGTTGCATATAGATTATAACCCCTTGCCCTCTTTCTCTATCATTTCCATCGCTTTATAGAGTTGTTCCCCACAATCACAACGCTTACTACCAAGGATATCTCCTGTCGCACATGACGAATGAACACGAACAAGGATTGGCTCATCTTCTTTCCAAGAACCCTTTATAAGAGCCATGTGTCTAACCCATTTGCCTGACGGAAAGGTATCAATCGAAACGAACCATATTGTGTTGGTAGTTCCACTTCATCGCCTACCTCAATACTAGATTCCTTCTTCAATCGGTAAGCAATGATGTCTTTTATACTGATAATCTTCATCCCCCACTCCTTAGCACGCTTCTGAAGATCAGGCATACGAGCCATAGTTCCATCTTCATTCATAATCTCCATCAACACACCAGCAGGGAAACAACCTGCGAGTTTACAGAGATCTACAGCTGCTTCTGTATGTCCAGAACGGCGTAAGACACCATTGTCTTGAGCATAAAGAGGGTTTATATGACCTGGACGACCAAAGGTTTGAGGAGTTGAATTAGGGTCTGCCAATGCCTTAATGGTTGCAGCACGATCATGTGCAGAAACGCCCGTTGAACAGCCTTCCAACTTATCCACTGTCACGGTGAAAGGCGTCCCTAACATAGATGTATTATCAGATACTTGATGTGGCAAGTCCAACTCATCAGCCCTAGAAAGAGTTACTGGCACACATAAAACACCACGAGCATTCTTCAACATAAAGTTTACTTTCTCTGGTGTTATCATCTCCGCCGCCATGATAAGATCACCTTCATTCTCACGATCTTCATCATCTACGACTATAACAAACTTTCCTTCACGGAAATCCTTTAGTGCATCTTCGATGCTATCAAGTTTAAACTCTTCCATATCTTGTTACTGATTATTATTGTTTTCTACTCTCAACACCCATCCTCCATGCGCTTCAATCTCTGCTATAATCTCGTTGTTACAAGCTGTGATTGTACGCAAATCGCGATAAAGACGGAGCCTAAAACGCCACATTCTTATATATAGGAATATACCCACTGGAAGGATAAATACCGAGGCAATATTCATCCATCTACGATCAAACGGACGTGTATGTGCTTTTACAGCAAGGATTGGATACTTATTTAAAGAGGATAGAATAACTCTGTTTCGAGTGTTTCCTAATTCCTCAATAATGCTCTCCAACTCTACATTTATATTCTCGATGTTATGATCGGCATGGTAACGGAAGAACACTTTAACCACATTTGGCAGTGCTTTCAGATTTCTTGATTGAGCGTAATCAGCAATCTTACCATTCATGACCTTCAATCGGTTCGCTATGTTTAAGTAGTCTGGATCATGAATAATAACCTCTTTACTTGCTATACTACGCTTGATACGCAAGCCAAGCATACGCCTTAAAACATTCCTATAAGCGTCAGCATTGAATACTGCCGAATCATTATTTGCCTTATAAGTAAAGAATGCTGCCATCGGAACTAACACTGCCATGGATAGTCCACGACCAAACCATATAGCCCAGTCACCCTGTCGAGACATACGGTAACCCGTATTATCAAGGATGTAATAAACAATGAATACCAACACACTCACTATAATAGGTATACCCAAGCCACCCTTTCGGATGATTGCTCCCAATGGTGCGCCGATGAAGAAGAAGACGATACAAATAAGCGAAAGTGTGAACTTATTGATAAATTCAATATCGTGTTGACGTATCATCTTATCGCCATCACTGGTGATCATACCCTTGAAGTCGAGGTCACTCACCTCCTGTTGAACAGTCGACAAAGCCTGATCTACGACCATACGTCGTTGGTCTGCAGGGAGCTTCTTAAACAATGAGTCAATATCGAACTTCTTGTTATCTGCCATCTTAATAGCCTGCTTCTTTTCTGCAGAAGATAGCTTAGGAGCAGGGTAATAAAGCGATTGTGCATCTTTGTAATAAGCCTGTCCTACACTATCATAAACATGCACTAACGAGTCCTTGTCATGGCTTATCTTTTCCAGACTCTTTGTACGTGCATCACTCGAGATACCCGCTACATCTGTCAGATTAAAGTCTCCGTTAAAGTCCAATACAATATATTTATGAGCGAAAGTCTCCCTTCGGTAAGGAACACTTGCACTATTTCCCATCTCTTGCGAACGCATGTTCTCAAACCATTCCCCACTCCATAAGTTCAAGACGAGGTGCTTCTTTTCAGCCGTAGACTGCAACATTCCAGAGTCTGCAAGGATGATTGCTTGATCCTCATAACTATCTGTCATGCGGTACACCATTATATTATATAGGTGTCCACTCTTCATATCTTTCCGCTCAACATATAGGTTTGTTTGTGGAATACCACCATAGAAAACACCCTCAGGAATCTCTAATTCTGGACTTTTATGTCGCATAGAAATAAGCAGTTGAGCCATATTCTTTTGTGCCATAGGAGCCACATTGTTCTGGAAATAGAATGAGGCTCCAGCAATGATAACGCTTATAACAATTAGTCCACGGAATGATTGAATCAACGAAATACCAGCCGATTTGATCGCAGTAAGCTCTGAACTCTCACCAAGGTTACCGTATGCTATCAGCGAAGAAAGGAGGATTGCAAGTGGAAGTGCTTGTGGAACCATCATCAAGCTCATATACCAGAAGAATTGTCCGAGCACCTCCATTGACAATCCCTTACCAATCAAATCATCCACATAACGCCACAAGAACTGCATCATCAGCACGAACAAACTGATAAAGAATGTTCCTGCGAAGAGCATACCAAACTGCTTGGCAATGAAGATATCTAACTTTTTAATACGAAACATGAGATGTTCTTAAGAATGTCTACACGCATTCATTTTACTTGCAAAAGTACATAAAAATATCATAGTAAAGGTCTTTTTTAGTATTTTTATTCTTTTCTCGAAGTCTTAATAACGCCTACTAAAAATGGGTGTGCAACTCATCTACATTGCTATCAGTTACTAACAGCAATTTAAAAGAGGCTCTCCTTACAAGAAGGAAACGCCCTTTTCACATCAAACTAGGCGTTTCTTCAAATGGAGAAGGGGCTTACTTCAAATATAAAGATGATACAACCTCTTCCCCTGTCTACACTTCTCTCGTAGTATTCAAATAGGGTGAATCATCATTCCCACATATTTTCTCCACTCCGATTAACTTCTATCTGCGATTCTCTTAACCCTTATCAGCTATCGAACAAAAACCTTATAATCATGATAAAAAAGTCGAATAACATTTGTGAGTATCATTTTTTTTCTATACCTTTGCACCGCTTTAAAGAAATAAAGTGCATGGATGGCGGGATAGCTCAGCTGGTTAGAGCGTCGGATTCATAATCCGGAGGTCGTGGGTTCGGGTCCCACCCCCGCTACAAAGATGGGAGTTACAGATTGTTCTGTAACTCTTTTTTTGTTTACATAAGTATGAGTATGAGCGTAACTGGGGGTTAGATTGTATCAAACTCACCTCTTGGATAGCGCAACCCATTGAATACCAAGCAACAACAAAATCGTTAATAATCATGTAAAAAAATATGAGAAAATCCTTTGTAATACCATAGTTTTTTTTACCTTTGCCCCCATCTTCGACTCTCAAAGAATAGTAGCAAAAGACTAGCATGCCCTTAACTAGTATCTAATCAGAGTCACGATTCATCTAATAACCTATAAGATATAATTAAAATGAAAAGGTTTATTCTGTTCATTGCAGCACTAAGTTTTTACGTTAACTTACATGCAAAAGTTGTCATAACAGGGCAAGTTACTGACGAAACAACATCTCCTATCATTGGTGCCGTAGTCAAGTTGGTCACCGAAACAACACCAATTACACAGACAGTAACCAACAATGAGGGTTCATTTAACCTTACCATGGAGGAGAGCGATGGGCACAAAGAACTCATCATAACCTATATTGGATATACAGATTATCGTGTATCTCTGGAGAACACACAAAGGAATACCGACCTTGGAAAGATTCAACTGACTCCTTCCACACAAGAGTTAAAGGGTGTAGAAGTGATTGGGAAGCGTGAAATACAGAAGATTGACCGGCGTATTATTACCCCTTCAAAACTTCAGCTAAAGGCTTCTACTAACGGAGTTATGCTCATACAGAACATGCAATTAGCTGGTATTCGAGTCAACACCATCGATAATACCATCAAGACGACGACTGGAGATGCAGTTCAATTACGCATTAATGGTGTCACAGCAAAGATAGAAGAAGTTAAAGCCCTACGCCCTCAAGACATTGTAAAGGTAGAATACCACGATATGCCCGGACTACGTTTTAATGGTGCAGCAGCCGTCCTCGACTTCATTGTGAAGTATAAGAATAAAGGTGGAAACATCAATGGTGACCTCACCGATGGACTATCGATGTTAGGCTATGGAGAGAACCTTTTGTCTGCCAACTATCACAAAGGTAGATCCGAGATAAAGTCTTCTTTCTATTGGAATAGGCGTGATTTGAAGTGGAAAAGAGAGAACTACGAGGAGTACCACTACCCTCATCAGACGATAGAGAATAGAGAGATTGGTGAGCCAACAAAGGCTAAGTTCGATAATCTGAGCTTCTCTCTGTGGTACAACTATTCGTTTAAGAAGAGCAGTATTAGTGCTATCTTCCGTGATCACTACAATAAGGAATCTAACTCACCAGAGGATAGAATCAGTACGCTTTATCGTGGTACTGATGCCTACCACATCACCGACTTTAGGCATGGACACGATAACACACCCTCGTTAGATTTGTATTTTCAAACTGAGCTTGCCCATAACCAGCACTTGTACTTCGACCTAATTGGCACTTACATCAATAGCCATAGCCAGCGTACATACACCTTATCATCAACCACACAACCTACTCAGACGATTGCTTCCATTACTGATGGTAACAAGTACTCCATAATAGGTGAGGGCATTTATGAGCGCATGTTCAAAAATAGTAAACTATCATTAGGGTTGAAGCATACGCAGATGTACACCAATAACACGTATGATGGAAACATCCAAAGTCAGGTAAATATGAATACAGCTGAGACCTACGCTTACTCTGAATGGATGTCAAAATTGGGCAAGCTAACCTATACTCTCGGGTTGGGAGGGATGTGTATTTACAACCATCAGCACGATCAGAAGCTATCGAAGTTCATCCTTCGTCCGAAGCTCTCTCTCGCTTATCAACCTTGTAATAACGTAACTTTAAAATATCAAGGATACGTTTCGGCTTATGCTCCTTCACTCTCCGACATGAGCAATGTGTCACAGGATATCGATGTATATCAGCTTAGGAAGGGTAATCCTAACCTAAAGTCTGTCACCTTCGTATCGAATGAGTTGACCTTAAACTGGGGCACAAAATGGTGCGATCTATCGTTATTCGGAAGGTATAGTTACGATTCTCACCCTATCATGGAAGAGACTTATATTGACAACGGAAAGTTTGTTAGGGCAATAGATAACCAAAAGAACTTCCACAGACTACATACCCAAATGGACATAAGGTTGCATCCCTTTGGTGATTGGTTCTCGTTACAACTTACTCCATTCTTCAATCGGTACATCAGTAACGGGCATACTTACGCACATACACTCTCGAACTGGGGACTGAATGGAAATCTACTTGTAATGTACAAACAATGGGTATTCACAGCCGAAGTACAGACTAGAAGCAATGAATTATGGGGTGAAACTCTTACCAAAGGAGAGGCGAATCACGCCATATCAGTAGGTTATAACAAAGACAAATGGGCGTTAAATCTTATCATGGTATTACCTTTCTCTAAACAATACTCAAATGAGACGGATAACTTGTCACGCCTCGCTCCTAACCGACAACTGGCTTTCTCAAAGAATTTGGTACGAGTATTTCTGCTTAACTTCACATTCAATTTGAATTATGGAAAAGGCAAATCAAGCATCAATAAACGTATTTCCAACTCTGATAATGATTCTGGTATCATGCATGGAAGATAAAACAAACACCTTTCGAATCGCTCCTCTCTTATGAGAGGAGCCATCATCAATACAACAAAAAAGGCGAGCCTCGAAAGGTTCGCCTTATGAATTTAATCAGTAACAGTCGTGTCCTTACTCTGGAAGACTAATTGCCTCGTTAGGACAAACTGATGCACAAGTACCACACTCAGTGCATGCGTCTGCGTCAATCTTATAGATATCGCCCTCAGAGATAGCCTCTACTGGACACTCATCGATACATGTACCACATGCGATACAATCGTTGCCAATTACGTAAGCCATAATATAATGTCTTTAATGTTAATAATGTTTTTGTACTATAAATAGGCTTCTATACCTACTTCTGATGGTGCAAAGGTAACAAGAAAATCGTTAATACCTAAAGATTATGAGATAAATTACAAATATTTAGACGGCATAAAAATAGAAAAAGGGGGCTTTTCAACAAGCCTTTTCATAGAATAATTACACCTCTTACAGCTTATTATATCTAACATAAAACACAGAATACTAACATCTTACATCACATTCAAACAATCTCTCACATTGCCCCTCTTCCATCTCTCTCAACCAATATCTCAAGCGATAAAGATTGTATTGTAAGATTTTTCTAACAAAGTATTAGAACACAGAATACCTACAAGTAAGTAGGTACACAGACAATAAAAAGGAGGTAAAACACGTTTAAGAAGACAAGATGAAGAGAATTATATTATCATTAACTCTGCTTGTCATCGTCCTAACAAGCGGTGCTCAGGAACGGAAAGTACAGAACCGTCCCTATACAGACTTGCGTAATTTCCACTTCGGTGTACTTGTTGGTACACACTTGCAAGATATTGAATTGAATAATGTTGGACCTCAAATGATTGACTTAGAGGATGGTGCTGGACCTGTGGAAAAGACTATCTCCGCTGATCAAGACCGATGGGATGCAGGCTTCACTGTCGGTGTCTTGGGCGAACTACGCCTCAACCAAACCCTCCAACTACGCATTGCTCCTGCCATGTACTTCGGTACTCGGCACCTTACCTTCCGCAATCTTACAGACTTAAACAGCCTCGGCGAGCCTACAGAACAGGTGCAGGAGTTGAAGACCGCATACGTTTCTTGTGCCTTCGACATCATCGCTGCGGCTCCAAGATTTAATAACCATCGCCCTTATGTCATGTTAGGTCTAAACCCAATGATGAATCTCTCGGGTAAAGACAACGACTATCTGAAACTTAAAAAGAGTGATTTCTTCCTCGAGGTAGGACTAGGCTGTGATTTTTATCTACCTTACTTTAAGTTAAGACCAGAGCTAAAATTCATGTACAGTCTCACTAATAGCCTTGATAAAAACCATTCCAAGAACCTTAGAGACAAGCACATGCTCATGTACACTAACGCTGTCAACGAGTCACGAACTAAGATGATAGCCCTCACATTCTACTTTGAATAACCTTTCGCAATCTTCTTTTACACCCTGATTATTCGTTCAGAGGATTAGTAAAAAAGCCCGATTACAGATAAAGAAAGCCTTTTAAAAATCTATGTAAATTTGGAGTTCAACTTCAAATTTACATAGATTTTGCTTTAAAAACACCCTTTTCTCTTGTCTTATCAGTATATTTTATGTAATTTTGAAGTCGTACTTCAAGATTACATAAAACGATGGATAAGTATATACACCGCCAATTGGAAGGAACCATACTAGAGGCTTCTCGATACTTCTCAGTCATTGCCTTGACCGGACCAAGGCAATCGGGAAAGAGCACACTACTATCTCAACTGTTCCCACTATACGATAAGTACAGTCTAAAAGACCTCTACTTATTAGATTATGCAGAGCATGATCCCATCGCATTCCTTAGTCAGACAGACAAGGGAATGTTTATAGATGAGATTCAAAAATGCCCTCAGTTGCTTGATTACATACAAGGGATAGTGGACAACGACCCGTCTAGACGCTTCCTACTATCAGGTAGTTCTAACTTTGAAGTGATGCATAATCTATCCGAGTCGCTGGCTGGAAGGGCTGGTGTCTTCGAACTTCTCCCCATGTCAATACCTGAAATTGCGGAACAAACAGACTTTAGCAGCCTCAATAACGTCCTATATAACGGATTCTACCCAGCCATCTGCTCGGGTAAAAACATAGCCAAGTTCTTCTATCCCTCATACGTTAGGACTTATTTAGAAAAGGATGTTCGAGACCTCTTACAAGTAAAGGATCAACTGTTATTTACCAAGTTCATGAAGTTGTGCGCAGCCCGTATTGGATCCATCTTTAACGCTTCAGAACTAGGCGCGGAGGTAGGAGTTAGCTCCAAGACCATCGGTCATTGGCTATCCGTCTTACAGGCTTCTTACCTCATAACACTCCTCCCTCCCTACTTTGAGAATATATCAAAACGACTGGTGAAAAGCCCTAAACTCTATTTCAATGACCCAGGATTGGCTTGCTACTTACTTGATATTGAGACACCGCAACAGCTTGATCGGGATAAAATGCGTGGTGCCATCTTTCGAGAATATGATTGTTGCAGAAGCCCTCAAGCACCGTTATAACAAGGGACAAGAGGGTGGTGTCTTCTTCTATCGGGACTCTAATCAGAACGAGGTAGACCTTCTTATAAAACAAGAAGGTGAACTTACTGCCATCGAAATAAAGTCTGCTATGACTTATAGCTCATCTTTTGAGAAAGTTATCTCACAATTAGATGGGTGGATAAAAACACCTATTAAACAGAAAGTTATTGTCTATTCGGGGGATTATGAAAACCTCAATGGCAATGTAAAATTGATCAATTACAAGCATATAGCAAACATTTTCTGATAGAAAAGAGGTCTATTTACGAGAAAAAGAGTATATTTGCAACATTATTAACAGCAAACTATAACAGAGCATGAAACAATCTTTTATCTTTATCGCAGCCCTTCTCTTCAGTCTAAACATCAGTGCGCAGAAAGGCGGAGAAGCAAGACTCTCTGAACATACCAGTCATTCTGGTGGATGGAGTAGAGGTCAGTAACATAGACAATATAGCTAAAGATGACATCCAAAGTGTCACCGTCATCAAGACTCCAAGCGTCACGAAGCTGTTTGCACCACGCTTGGGTGGAGTGCTATGTATCACCACTAAGTCTAAAAAATACCTCAAAGAGATAATTGAGAAATACCAAGAAGACAAGAAGAAAGCTGACAAGAAGAAAGAAGAAGGTAAGATTTATATAAGGTAAAGACGATTAATTCTTGTTGAAATAATGCCACAAAAAGGGACAGATAACCTCATCTGTCCCTATAATTATATACCTGTTCAAATAGAACTAACTAATAGATGATAATAAAGAGACGCTCTCTTCACAACAAAGGAAGCCTCTCTTGAGATGGAAGAGAGGCTCTCCTTAATGCAAGGAAACGCCCTCTTTAAAATGGAGAACATAACATATCTTACTTAACTACATACCTTTTTACTCCTTAGAAAACATCACTACCCCCTCTTGCTTCTTACCATCCATCATTATCTTAAGCGGTTTTTGGGAAACGAACATGGCGCACCCATTGTGTTTCCTCAACAGCAGGAAGAGCATCAAGAACGCTCCGTTGATAGAAACCATCACCCTTATAAGGATTGATAGTGAAGTAACCTACACCAAAGGAAGTAAGGTTTTGGAAGAAATGAGTACCTTGGCTCGGGTCAACGCGGTAATTCTCTAGTCCCTCTTCAACAATGATTCGAGCTGCAGAAATGTGTGACCATTTGACAGGAATACCCAACCATGGATCACTAGAACCCCATCGACCAGGACCAACAAGGATGTAGTTAAGGTGCTGATCAAGGAACTTTTGGTTGATACGTTCTATTTCTGTTGCAATGATAGGATTATCTTTTGCTGTGAAAGAGCTATCTGTTTTGACATAAACAACATCCATCACATCATCCGATATACCATGTCCAAGAGAGTTATGACTGCGTAAGAGACATTGTTCATCAGGTATAGAAGAGAGGTTTTCATCTAGTCGTTGCTTTGAATCAACAATCGGTCTGATCTGAAGAAGATACAATTCTCCTGTCTTATCAGCATTTAGATTGACAGCAAACTCTATCTCCACAGGACGTCGCATAGCGTCAGCACCATAGCGCATAGCCATCTGTAATAATTCTGGTAATGGGAAAAACTCCCTGTTGAAGAACGCCACAGCAGGATATAATCTTTCGCCCTTCATAAAGTCCATCATAGATAGTCTCGTCATCAACAGAATAAGTAGAAGCAATATAAAGGAGGCTTCCGTCAGACTCAGCATCTTTGAGATTGAGTTTGAGTATATTAAAACCATCATCCACTTTAAAGTCTTCCCCCACATGCTGCATATCGAGTGCATAGAATTGAGTTTGGGTCTCTCGGAGGGCTAACTTCAGTTCACTTAGTTGTAACACATGCTGTGGATGATACGGACAAACACGTAGAGTTTGACCGCCATCAACGATATATTTACCTAATCCTAGTGCCAAAGACACGATTCCTTCTTCGGTTTTCTCCTCCCCTATTGGATAATAATTTAAAGAACGAAGAACGCCTGAAAGATTAGGATAGAATCGATTATCATATTTCTTACCGACCACTTGCTGCAAGATAACTGCCATCTTCTCTTGGTCGATAACATTACTTGTTGCGGTCATATAGGCTTTAGAGTCTCGATAATAAACAGAGGCATATACCGCCTTAATAGCGCATGCCAACATACGTAACATTTCGTATTTATCCTCTAGATAAGGTATCATATAAGTGGAATAAATACCTGCAAATGGTTGGTAATGGCTATCTTCTAACAGGGAACTGGACCGAACGGCAATAGGCGAACGAGTCGCTTCGAAGAAGGCGAAGAAGTCGCCTATAAACTCATCAGGGAGCTGTGCCTCAAGGAAAGCATGGAGTATTTCGTCATCGTTGGCATCGCTTAGTGCAATTTGATAAAGGTTGTTTCTCTCCATGAAACTATCGAAGACATCCGTACAGAGAACGACTGTCTTAGGGATTTGAACCTTTGCATTTGAATATTGATTGAAGTCTGGATGCCGCTTGATAACATTATCCAAGAAGGCTAAACCACGCCCCTTGCCTCCTAACGAGCCATCGCCAATACGTGCAAAGTGGGCATATTGATCGAATTTATGCCTATCGAAAAGGGCGACAACACCTTCATTTCTCATGCGACGATAGGCTACTATGGCATCAAAGATAATCTGTCTGTGTGCATCAACATCTTGTAACTTATGCCAAGTGATGTCTTTTAAGAAGGAAGAAACGGGGAATATGGCACGAGCAGACAGCCAACGACTCACATGATTGCGTGAGATATGATAGAGCATGGAGTCTTTTGGTATCTTAAAGATATTGTCTTGTAAGTCTTTTAGGTTACGGATACGCATGACCTCAGCACGTGTTTCAGGATTGCGAAAGATGAAGTCACCAAAACCCATGTGCTCTTCAAGAAGATGACGGAGGTCAACACTCATCTTCTTAGAGTTCTTATCAACAAAACGGAAACCTTCATTCTCTGCTTTCTCACGGTTATCACTCTCCGAGCTCTCTATGATTAAAGGTAGATACTCATCCTCTTGATGAATAGCACGGAGCAACTTTAAACCAGCCTCAGGGTCTTTGACAGAATGAATTGGTTGTCCCGTGGTAGATTGTATGCCCTCTTCTCCATCACTAAGAGGGAATCGCATGTCGGAAATAACACCTAAGCAATTATCCTTATAACGCTGATAAACATCCCAAGCTTCCTTATAATTGCGGGCAAGAACAACCTTCGGGCGACCACGCTGACGCAAGGAAGCATCGTGCCGAGTCAATGCCTCGGTAGCAAAGTTTTGACTTTGTGTAAGGATATAACTATATAAGTTAGGTAGAATAGACGAATAGAAACGGATGGAATCTTCGACAAGTAAAATCATCTGGACACCTACTTCGCGAATATCGTGCTCTATGTTCATCTTGTCTTCCATTAACTTAATGATGGAAAGAATTAGGTTTGTATTACCTAACCAACAGAACACATAATCAAAGATACTTAGATCTTCATGTTCTATTCGCTTCGTTATGCCATGAGAGAAAGGCGTGAGAACAACACAATGAATATCTGAAAACTCTGCTTTCACAGCTCTTGCCACATCAAAAGCATCGTTATCTGCATTGCCAGGCATACATATTGCAAGGTCAATATCTACTGTATTCAATACTCGAGAAGCCTCTTCAATGGTCGAAACTTGCGTAAATGTTGGTGGATAACGCAATCCTAACTCCATATACTCATTATAGATCTTCTCTTCAACACGCCCATCATCCTCTAACATAAACGCATCGTAGGGGTTAGCAACAATCAGAAACGTTGTAGATACGACGCATCATTAGATTGACAAAGCTTACATCTTTTAGGTAAAAGTTGCTCCATTGAACTGGTACTTGCTCCTTCATCGGCTTGAAACTTAATTTTCTACAAAAATACAAAATAAACACAATCCACCCTATCTTTTGGTTATTTAAATGATATATTTTTTATTACTTTGCACATTCAACGTGCCTTTGACCTCGCAACAGAGGTATCAAAAAGAAAGGAGAGAACAAAAGTTTTTCGATTTTCATTTGGTTATTTGATAGAATATGGATATATTTGCTGCACCATTCTAACCGAATGACACTAACTAACATAAACAAATAAAGTCAGTTTACTATGGAAGTCGAAAAAATCATGCAAGCGCTGGAGCAGAAGCATCCAGGTGAGTCTGAGTATTTACAGGCAGTTCGTGAAGTTCTTGTCTCAGTACAAGATGTCTACAATCAGCACCCAGAGTTTGAGCGTGCTAGCATCATCGAGCGTATCGTTGAGCCTGAACGTATCATCACATTCCGTGTGCCTTGGGTAGATGATCAGGGCAAGGTGCAAGTGAACATCGGTTATCGTGTTCAATTTAACGGTGCTATTGGGCCTTATAAAGGTGGTTTACGTTTCCACGCATCAGTAAATCTTAGCATCTTAAAGTTCCTCGGTTTCGAGCAAACATTTAAGAATGCACTCACAACATTACCTATGGGTGGTGGCAAGGGTGGCTCTGATTTCTCTCCACGTGGTAAGAGCGATGCTGAGATTATGCGCTTCTGTCAATCTTTCATGAATGAGTTATATCGTCATATTGGACCTGATGAGGATGTACCAGCAGGTGATATAGGCGTTGGTGGACGTGAGATTGGTTATCTCTTTGGGCAATATCGTAAGCTAACCCACCAATTCCAAGGAATGCTCACAGGTAAGGGCAGAGAATGGGGTGGCTCTATCCTCCGTCCAGAAGCAACTGGTTATGGCGCTCTCTACTTTGTTCATCAGATGATGGAAACACACGGACTTGATATAAAGGGTAAGACCGTTGCTGTCTCTGGATTTGGTAATGTGGCTTGGGGTGCTGCTAAAAAGGCAACAGAACTAGGTGCAAAGGTCATCACATTGAGTGGTCCTGATGGATACATTTACGATCCAGACGGCATTAGCGGTGATAAGATTGAATACATGTTAGACCTTCGCAATAGTGGTAACGATGTTTGCGAACCATACGCAGCGAAGTATCCTGGAGCACAGTTCTTCAAGGGTCGTAAGCCATGGGAGCAGAAGGCTGATATCTATTTGCCATGTGCTACACAGAACGAATTGAATGGTGAAGACGCTGATAAGATTTTAGCTTATAAGCCATTGTGTGTTGCTGAGGTTTCAAATATGGGCTGTACCGCTGAGGCTGCTGATAAATTCACCGAGGCTAAACAACTCTTTGCTCCTGGCAAGGCTGTTAATGCTGGTGGTGTTGCTACATCAGGTCTCGAGATGTCACAGAACTCTCTCCGCCTCTCTTGGAGTCCGGAAGAGGTTGATCAGAAGCTCCACTACATCATGAGCTCTATCCATGAGCAGTGTGTGAAGTATGGTAAGCAAGCTGATGGTCACATTGACTATATTAAGGGCGCAAATATTGCAGGCTTTATGAAAGTAGCGAAAGCTATGCTTGCACAAGGTGTCGTATAAATAAAACCAGTCATTCCTCCCCCTCTATTCCAATCTTTATAGATGAGAGGGGGATACAAACTACTAAGAGGAGGCTGGTTTATTAATTGATTATTTATGAATACATTCAGACTTCTCTTGGTAGTTTTTTTATCACTACTAAGTAGTATTAAATTGGTAGCACAATCTTCGCTGCCAGATGGCAAAGCATCTTATTATAGTAACGGACTACATGGTCGTAAGATGAGTAATGGTGAGCGCTATGATAAGAATGCCTTTACTTGTGCACACCGAACCTTACCTTTTGGAACAAGATTAAAGGTTACAAACCCAAGGAATGGTAGGTCTGTAATTGTAAGAGTTACTGATCGCGGTCCTTTCGTGCGTGGTAGAATTGTAGATTTATCCTATGCTGCTGCTCGTGAACTAGGCACCTTGGCTAGTGGAGTTGCTTATGTAAAAGTAGAAGTGGTACCAAAAGACACAGAAATCCCATTCATGAAAGAGTCAAAGGGTATCGAGATGCCTGAGGTGGAATATGGAACTGCAGGTGTATGTTACGAGTTTATACCAGAATGGGAAAAGCAAGAAGAAGATAAGCCAAAGGAGATTGAACGCAAAGTGGATACGCGAATTGATCGTAAACACATCACGCAACAGGTGAAGAGTGAAAAGGCTCAAAGTGCAGAAGCACGTAAGAACCTTCAAAGTTCAACAGGTAGATCTTCGGTACAAGAAGTAAAATCTAAGGGAAATAATTCCACTGCACGCACAACACAATCATCAAATAATCAGCAGCAGGGCATACAGCAGAGGAAAACAAATCCACAACAAAATAAGCAGAACACACAAAACCAGAATGCAAAGAATGGTTCTAGTAGTAGCTGGACGAACTTCTTTAAACGAATCAAAGATGGTGTAACAGGCTTATTTGAGTAAGTCGTAGACTTTCTAAGGCATAAGGGAGAATATTCTGTCAAGCAGATGAATAAGGGGGATATATCCCCGCAAATAACGGATATAGATGTTAATTGCGTATCCCCTTCTAATTCACATTGCTAGAAGAATACTACAGAAAGAAAAACATAACCAAAGGACTTAAACAACAACTGGGATAGACGTTATCGCCTATCCCAGTATCTGTCGTATCAAAGCTAATTATCAGGTGTTAGTCATATATCACAATATATATTCAATCAGTCGTATGATCTATTTACTTGTCTTAATGTTGAATTCTGTTACTTTACTTATACTCTTTTGCCCTTGTAAGACGGTTACAGCAAAGGTTGCCACACCTGCCTTAAGACGCTTATCAGCCTTCACAATAGCTGTATAACGAACGCCCTTACCTGGCGCAATACTCTCTATGTGGACTGATGGACTAATATAAATATGCTGATTACCACTTGTTTCTAATACTGATGGTTGTACATCCGTGATCGTCTTATCACTATGGTTCATCACTTCAAAGATAATCTTACCAACTTCATTGCGTGATAAAACACCATCCTGATTATCATCAACAAAACGTGCATTGATTATCTCGATGTTCGGAACGTACTTATAGTTACCTGCCAACTGCTCTACGCTTGATTCTGAAGGGGTCTTGCTCTTTGGTTGAGCAGCACTATAATTGCCAGTATAATCACTTCCTTCGAAATCATAAAGACGATCATCACCAGAATTAGAAGCACTGAACCCACTACTATCTACGCGATTTGGAACAGCATAAACATCTGTTTGATTATCATTTCCATAAGTAGAACGCTCTTTTTGCTCACGTGCTTTACGCTGCTGTACCTTCTCATAATGATCGTGAACATCATCCTTAGCACGCTGATCAGCCTTCTGACCCATTGCCGCACCAATAACAGCTCCACCAGCCATACCAACTATTGTGCCTATATCTGAACCTCGACCGCCACCAGCAATTCCACCGATAGCACTTCCCAAAATACTACCCAACGAACCACCTGACATTGCACCAGAACCAGCATAGGTTCCACAACTACTCAGCAAAATAGCTGCAGATATGGGGAGGATAAATAACTTCTTCATACTTGCCTGTTATTTTATGTTTGCAAAAGTAAGAATTACATTATAGTTCAGCAAAGACATTTCCCTACTTGATGATTTC